>Ga0126342_10001371_pt1 | contig 33925 bp, 28 predicted proteins | sample Cyp1metagenome_FD_92528 | JGI IMG/M metagenome (GOLD analysis project Ga0126342, IMG submission 92528) | Coral microbial communities from Lord Howe Island, Old Settlement Bay, Australia - Cyphastrea 1 metagenome | ecosystem: Host-associated > Invertebrates > Cnidaria > Coral ...
GCACCCACAACCAAGGAGAAAAAAGGAGAGAAGAAGGTTTCGAATGATGCTAAGACGAAGGTCTCCAAGGCCTCTGGTGATGCAGGTGAACCTGATGCAAAGCAAGATGATGTGACTGGCAAGGAGCAGAAGAAGGAAAAGAAGGAGAAGAAAGAGGTTGAAACGGAGAAGGTTGAAGCAAGCAAGGCGTCACAGGCAAGCACAGCATCAGGCAGTCGAGCACCAGCACCCACAGCCACAGAGACGCAGGAAAAGGAAAAGGATAACGTGTCAAAGAGATCTGGTGAACCAGCTGCATCTGGACAGGGTGCTGATGCGAAGAACAAGAAGCAGAAGAAGGAAAAGAAGGAGAAGAAAGAGGTTGAAGATGAGAATGCAGGAAAAGATGAACCATGTACAGCTCTGTGCATCCTTGGGCAAGCCCGTCCACTGGTGAACACAAGCTTGGCGTCAACGGAGGGAACAAAGAGAAAGCAGGTTCAGGTGACAGGAGAAGAGGAGCCACAGAAGAAAAGAAAAGGTGATGAAGAGAAGGTGAATGATAAGAAAAGACCGGCCTCAGCATCGCCTTCCACGAAACCAGCTCCCAAACGGCAAGAGATTGCAAAATCAGGAAGCCAGGACTGCCTCTTTTCATGGCCTGGCTCTGGGTTACTAACCACTGAATTCAAAATACAAGTAAAAGAAACCTTGTGATAGCATCGGATTATCCCAACTAAGACCATAACCCCTCTTTGGTTCAGCTATGGGATCATCCTTGTACTTATCCCTCGTTTGGTTCAGCTTCCATTAGCCCAGGAGATGCTCAAGGAACGAACATTGACACTGGCTAGCATTGACTTGGGAGTCTCAGAGTCCAATTTCTCCAGCCCGCGCCGAATGTTGGATTTTGAAGAGGCCCCTTGGTTGAAAATCCCTTCCCATTGGGGGGATAATGTGCTTAAGGCTCCAGTAAACTTATCTCAAATAGCCAGCACCTATGATATTGGGTACCCTGACATGGATCACCCCTTCGAAATTGGAAGATATCCAAAATATGATGGTGATATGTAATGTAATATATTGAGCTTAACATTTAAGGCTTAAGGGTTTTCTTAAGTAACCAGCATGTCTCCGGTAAACCGTGCTCTAAGGATCCTACACCAGGAAGCAGTGAAAGGAAGGAGCGTCGTAAAAATCTCACTGAGGAGGAGAAGGAAAAGATAATGTCAATGCAAAAACCCAGTGAGATGCCATACGATGATACTCGCCTCTTTGGAAAAAAAATGAAACCACATAGATTTCCAAGTTTGTACATTTGTTTGAGAAAACTGCTCCTAGAACCCCTAATCAGCTCCAGTTCAGGAAAGAAAGAGGCAATACGCAGCAATGAGGCGAGCGATCTACAAGGAAGCGAAGCCGGAGTTGGTTGCCAAGTTTAGCTTGGCCTCTGACAAAGAGCGGCTACCTAGTTGCAACCCCAATCAATCGTTTTTTTCTAAATCAAACTGTTTGATTTGGAATTGTATAGATCTTATGTAATTCCCCCTCATTCTGGTATCCCAGGTTCCAAATGTTGAAGACCTGGATCCAGAACCAGGACATCGCAGAGATTGAGATCGAAGAAAAATATGTTTCGTTTGTTTCCACGTTGCGGACGGACCGCTACACAACGGTTAGGGCCCCATCTCAAATAGTTTGATGGTATCCTGGTATTTTCCCAAGACATATGTCCATATGTTTTTTGTGGGTCTTGAAAGGGTATAGTCTATAGTATGGTATAGTTGTGACTCCTGGTCAGCTAAGGTCACGATGTTTCAGCTTGAGAAGATTTATGGAAAGAGTACAGAGGCCAAAGCCTTCATCCAAGAGCTTACCAAGGGAAACTTGGCTCTTAGACTCAGACTACTTAAGGTATCCTCAGACTTCAGATTCACAAATTGTATAATGTATTATCTTTGATCAGTGCATATTGCATAATAATAACGATGGAAAACATGTTTTGGAAAAATATTGGAGTCATAATTCACAAGCATAACTTTGTCGGGGATAAACCTACAGTCCCCCTGACTGGCCCATCTCCGCTTCAGGACAGGCTGGAACTCCTCACCCACAGGCCTGGCTGGGATACCTTTCCTTTGTATGCTCGTCCCACTTCAGCTCTGGATTCTGTGACCTCGGCAGGCGCCATCGTCGCGCAAAGCTAGGATGTATAAGATTTTGAAAGAGGTGATGGAAGACCACCAAACGGGATCAACAGCCACAACCTCTGCAACATGGTTTAAAAATATGTGTTGATGTACTGCATTTAGCAATATCAAATACATACATTATTGGATATCTAAGGCAAGCTTGTCTGGACGTGTCCGAGACGGAGCTGCCAAGCAACTGCTTGCAAAGCAGTTGCAAGGGTTACATGGAAACCTCCCGGAATTCATGAACCTTACCACTGGGCAGATTCGGTCCAAGAAAGCGAAGAAAGAAAAAACACCTGCCCAGGAAGCAATGGCTGAAATGAAGAAAATGCACAAAAAGTTCCTTTGAGAATTGTTGATAAACAGTGTTCGTTTCATTGGGTTCTAGTGGGTCAACATTAGTTTCACAATTTTTCCTGTGGGATGTCTTGTCCAGCCCAGGTTGAAGCAGATCGTCAATGAGCTTCCCAAATGCATACAGGACATCGAGGACTATGGGGTCAGAAACTGCAGTGAACTGGTGTCTTTGCCAAATTAATTTTGACTTGGGGTATCTATACTACGCATCTTAAAACAAACACACTTGTATGGGGTAACACGCTTATGGGGTTTCAAGTCGAATGTGTCTTATTTCGGTAGTGGTGATGTGTGATACCAACCATCTGCAGGTGGCTGCTTTGGATGGTCACCGTGAACCAGCCCTTGAAGAGTTCGGAGTGGTGAACACTCTTATCAACACACCACTGTCGGATGTGGACCCTCAGGACTTCAATGTGAAACTTGAGGCATCGAAAACCAAAGCCGCGGTGATTTTGGGTGACTTAAATGATGGGAAACGCAGGGTCAATGCTGCTAAGGGACCCAAGAAAAAGAAACAGGTCCAGTCCCGTGCTGAGGAGTCCAGCATAGCAGAGGATTCCGACTGATAGATTAAAGATATCCACCCCCAAAGACTTACCACTGTGGAATAACAGTATTGGTTCTAGGTGGGTGCACTGATTGCTTGGAACGGACCCTGGAAAAAAACTGGACAATTCAAACCATCATTGCACACAGCAGGATTTATGGTTTAAGTTTAAATTAATTTGTTGAAGATGTCATATCATAATCATAAACTCAAGCTAGCATTAACATCTTGATCAATCAATGTATTCCTTAGTATGTTTGTTTTGGGTGAATCCTGCTGTGTGATATGTTGCCCAAATTCATATATATCCAGCGGCCTGCCCGGGGATTTGATTCCATATGCCAGGGATGATTTTGTAACTATGTGTTTTTAATTTCTATGGTAATATGTCTTTATCTTGCAACTGGTCATTGGTAACTATATACATTGTATGTTTCCTGTTTTTCATTCAAATCATTCCCTGATGTATGACATCCAATGTGTTCGATCTTGGGTTGCCGTGCTGACTTTGGCAAAATGCCAGTAGTCTTTCTTCGTGGCCTGTCGTGGCCGGTGATTCGATGGCATCAATAGCCATGCTGGAACATAGGCATTCTGGGGTTGATGCCTGTGGACGAAAATTAGGCATCTCATGGCATCTTGTTGATCAATGAGTGGACACATTATCCAGTCTTGAAGTAGTGCAGTTGGAACTTCATAAACCATACATTTTTGAACTGGCACTGCAGGTATTCATGGATCAGTCGTGGGATGTTGTGGAAAACTTTACACCTTTGGGGTTACAACACGTTCAGCAAATACACGGATGTTACACTGATTTATGTATAGATGTTGGGGGCCCAGCATTACTTGCACATGCTTAAGCTCACTGGCATGTGCTATGACTCATGGACCTGGTGGAGGAATTTTTGGAGTTAGGAAGATATGCTACTTTGCTGCATTTTTTGGGATGTACACACTTCTGCCCCAACATCAAATTGGGTCCCCTATTTCACTTTCCTCACTCAGGTCAGTGTCCAAACATTGCTTGATTTCCTGGGTGTGCTTCGCCGACGTATCCCTGGAAAATACCTCCCGTAACTTTGTATGCAACAAAGAGGATGGGTTCAATTTCATTTTGTGACTGGAATATCTTAACTGCCACAAGATATAAATTACAATATGCGAAAACACACTGTGTTATCCCAGGGCCAACTTGAGAGATTTGGTGAAGATCGATGAGACGGATACCAAACATGCTGGTCGCCGCTTCTGGGCCTGGTTGCACAGACAACCCTGGAGACAAATGCTTCCCAAACCCAAAGAGTATCTTGTCTATTCTTCTGGAGGGTTGACCTTATAACCAGTGTTACCCCAGTGTATATCCATTATGTCCCATTTGTTGACACTGATTCCCAGGATACAAGTTGTGTTGATGGATCAAAGCCGCCCCGTTCCTACATATCTGGATCGATGGCATCTCTTCTTGCCAAGTGAGGTGTCCCTAGCTTGCACTATACATGTTCTTCTGTTTCACGTTGTTTTTCCAAAAAGACTACTGTTGCAAAAAATGTGTTTGGTACGCAAGCCTGCTTTTGTTCAAGAATTTGGTTTTGTACGTGTTCATCCTGCAATGTTTGGATGGTTCAGGATCCATTCAATGTACTGCTATGATGTGAACTTATTTCGTGACCGTTGGCTTGGGCCACCTGGTGTGCCTAGGCTTTTTTTTTTTTATGCGAGTAATTTGCACTAATTAGGCATACGGTATATATATATACACACCTCATGCAGCTCTGCTGGTTTAGGCGTTGGAAGCTTTTTGGAATGCGCAAAGATCCAACCCTTGGTTTCAAAACCATCCCATTCTGTCGGACCCAGAAGCTTGTTTGCATTTGAGTGCGCTATCCATTTCCCATTTGCAATCTGCGTTTATTTTCTGAACATATGCGTTTTTTTAACCATGTTTACCCAAGGATATCGATCTGAGCACAGTGTTTCCAGTTCTGTGTCATGGGGATGATGCTGATTCGCACCGCAGAAGGAGTTTCACGGTGTTGACCATAGGTAGCCCACTTACTCGAGGAAGATCTTCCTGGGATGAACGCTTTCTCATATATGTCATGGATGTCAATCGAAGTGTGCCTGAAACCTATGATTGTCTCGATGCCTGGGTGGTTTACTCACTTACAGAATTGCAAGAGGGCAGGTTCATGAATGTGGATGCATATGGGCAGCCATATGAACGTTCGTTGTCTGGACCTATCTGTGGTCCATATCGAGGGGTCCTTTTTGCGTTGAAAGGAGATCAGAAATATCTGCAACGTGCCCTAAAGCTGACAACTTCGTGGGTCAGTGATAAATGCTGCATGTACTGTGATGCGAGAACGAGTGGGCCCAACATATACACCTTTTTTGGTGAACATGCACCTCATAGAGCGACCTTGAAAACAACAAATGACTTCATTGTGAATGGCAGCCGCCCAAATCATTGGGTAAGATGCCCTGGCTTTGACATTTCCATGGTGTTTACAGACTGGCTTCACTTGGTTGACCTAGCACTTACTCCAGAAATTGCTGCAAGTGTCAGCTGTCTTTGGTTGAGTCTCTTGTGTTTCGTTGGTTTCTGTAGTTTCCCCGGTTTTTTTGATTTTACCATGTTTTACCTATTATACTTAGAGCTTGTCGTGGTTTGTCCTGCATTCCCATCTCAGGCCATCGTGGAGCTCATCAAGAATGATGACGTCTGGCAGGGCGATACTCAGGAAGAACGACTTCGGCAGGCACATGTGGACTTTGCGCGTGAGTGCAAAAGACACCGGATCAGAGACTTTTCTTCGTATTTGGACAGTTGGACACATCTTAAATCACCGTCTTAGCTAGTTCCTATGACCAGTGTAAACGTGCGTTAATTTCAAAGAGTTGAAATGCTCAGGAAACCGGGGTGTGTTTCCAGCCTTGTGCCTGGGCTTTGGGTTAGGTGGCTTGTGCATTTGTGATATCAGCTGATGTTATCTCATCGGTTTCTTGAGGAAACAACTGTACCCTCTGGGTATGAACAATTATCCGACTTTAGTGCAGAAATATTTCAATGGGAGTGAGCCTTGGCCTGTGATTGCATAGTATGTTGTTGCAAGATGTGGGAATGATATTGTAAGTTGTATTTTGAGAGTGGGTCTAGCATACAATACCTATCTAAGGAAGCAGCTGTTCTGGCAAAGTGGCTCAAGGGAGTGACCCTGGCAGTTGCACAGGCAAATCCACAGGATGAACACGCTGCGCCCCTGGGCATAGAGAACTCTGTGATTTTCCTATCTTTGAGAAGTGTTAAGTTAAATCTTGGGGTGTGTGATGCTATCTTAGGTTGCGGGCATCTCTGTTTGTGAATCTAGTGGCTATGCGATCATCTATGTCGAGGGATCGGAATGCTGGTCCGGTGCTGGATGTGGAGAACCGATCAGTCCTCACACGTTCAAATTTTTTGCTGCATAGTGCCCACAATTGCCTTCTAGCAGCATGAGTGGACCAAAAAAAATAATTACACCAATGATCATCTGTTTGGTTTGGTTTGAATCATGTTGAATCGGAATCTAAGGTTTGGCACGTGAGGCCATTGAGAATGAGATCATGTTATACAAGATCAGGCCAAAATTCCACCAGTTGCTGGGATACTACACATTTGTTTAAGTTCTCAAATTGTCCATTTGTATGTGTGCCTTTGTGGGCCCCTAAGCATGACATCTAAGGCTTGACCATTTGGTCATAGACCAATCCCGCTTTTGCAATCCGCTGCTGGCATCGACGTATGATGATGAGGATTTTGTTGGTAAAGTCAAAAGGTTAGCACAACGATGCACACCTTTGACTTTGGGTTTTCAGTGCCTTGAAAGGTATGCTGCCTTTGTTTGCTGCAGATGGCTACGCCAGCTGACAGAATAGATGGTTTATATTTGTGCTAGTCCACCCAAAAAATGTTTGATCCATCAACTCAACTGGTCAGCTCGTGTCCCAACCGGGCCTGAGTGCCCTCCTGCGCTCTTGTTGGCAGAAAGGCTGCTCTGGCGTGGGTGGATGTATAAGCTTATGATGATGTCTTTAGGGATATGATTGAACCCCCTGGAAATAGCAATAAAATGATAGATTGGGGTAAGATTCATCGATTTGTTATGTTGTTATTTTAAGTATCATAATGGCTCGTCAATGGACGGCCGTTGGGGAACTCAATTTCCAGTAGCCAATGGGAAGCCGTTTGGTGGCTCTGGTACATACATACATACATACATACATACATACATACATACATGTATATATGATTATATATACACCTGATTTTACCTGCTTAATTCCCTTCGAGCTTAAGCTACTGAAAGAGAGGCCTTGTGATCCCTACAGGTCCTTTCTCATATTTTATAGGCAGTGCTTCTGAGTTTTATTCTATGACGGACGCATGTTAATCATATTAATAATAGTAGGCCATCATAAAAAACGCATTGGCCTTTTGTAGCAAAATATGATGAATTTGACAAAGCATCTATTAAAATCCAACAGGAATTGTGTAGCAAAAAACAGGGTCAAAACAATATTGGTGTCAGCCCATCAGTCGGGCATGGAAGCACCGGATTTGAGCCAGAACCTGGGAGCCATGATGCTTAGCCAAAACAGATGACATAATCAATGCATATCAATGGCTGGTGTGTGGTTTGTTATGGTTTCTTTGTTTTGGAACCTCTGATCTTGCACCAATTGTAGACATTGTTTTGCCCTTGCATTCCCGGCGTGACGTTGTTTGACCAGTGGTCGCTTCACCCAACAGGCCACCTGTAGGAGGGCAGCCTGGAAAGCAGCACGCAAACCGCAAACCGCAAACCGCATGTCATCGCGTTGGGTACGGATCCTACTGTTTCCCCCTTCCAAAAAGTGGATTGAGAGAGAGATCCTCAAAAACTGACGCGGCCATTATTTATGGAGTCCACACCTCGATTTTGAATGAATTGACCCAGGGCCTACTGTGCCCAGATGTGGGGTGGTTGAAAATAGTTAAATCTCACTTTGGTTAACTGGTGAGCCCCGATATCGCTCGCAGCAAACGAACCCGTGATGCGTTATTTCGTCCGATCCGCAGATCCACCCCGTTGTTTCTCAGGATGTTGTGACAGATTCCAGAAAAGCTTCGGCAAGACTGCGCTGGTGGCAGGAGTTGAATCAGGTGCAGAAATAATCAGAATACGTGGAGATTACACCGAGATTACACCAAGAAAATCCAAGAAACATGGCTGGTGGATTGACAGAAACTTGACTCTGAAAAATGATGCGGGTCCAAGTTGATGACTTTGTTTCTCCCGTATGACTCCGTATGACCATCATTCACCGGCTGAAACGCAGGTGAAACCTGATTTGGTGCTGCCTGATCACCTGCGGAACTCAGAAGGCGGGTTGAATTGAATCATGGGTAGAGAATGCTACAATCTGCCGCTACCTGTAGTAACTTCCTGGTTGGTGGTTTGGAACATTTTTGTTATTTTCCCCAATAGTTGGGATGATGATCCAATCTGACTAATATTAATTTTTCAGGGGGGTCGAAACCACCAATTAGCTTCACAATAAAGGCATCAGTTCACCACCAAAAGCCGCTCATGAAATGCAGTGAACTTAGAGAATACCAAAGTCACAATTTGGAATTCGTAGACCCACGGTACATAAATCCCCATTTCCCAGGATTGGATGGGAACATTGAAACCGGAAAACCCATGTAATTTGCTGGTTAAAACCCATGGTTTTCGATCAATATTCCCTTTCAACCCACCCACAGTTTACCAATATGTACAGGCATGTGGGTAATGACATGTTACCCGCATGTTTCCCGACATGTTTCAATAAATTGTCCAACCAATTATCATCCAATTTGTTCCCAACATGTTCCCATATGTTCCCACATCTTTTCCTTCATTTTTCCTAATTACATGTTTACCAGATTTTACCCACAGTTTTACCAGATGTTCCAAAAATTCCTCAGGTTTGTCCCACTTTTTCCAACGTTTTTCCCATTTTTTCCGGCGTTTTCACCCACCAAATGGCATTGCCATAGCCTCCAGGTCTGGAGGTGGCCGCCCATCGCGCCGTAGAGGCCATTGCCTTCGAACGCTTGAAACATGGTCACTTTGGAGAAAGGTGGGGAAAGTTGGGGAAAATGATGGGAAAATGATAGGGAAAATGATGGGGAAATGATGGGGAAAATGATGGGGAAATGATGGGGAAAATGATAGGGAAATGATGGGAATGATGGGGAAACACAGTTACTAGATGTTAATAGATGGGACAATAGGGATTTTGACTGTTTTGAACTATCAACCGAGATGTGGAAAAATGTTGGAAAACGGTGGTATTTTTTTCCACGGGAAATTCAGAAAGTGAAAATCCATGGGATCCAGAAAATCATGACGCGGTAAATGACCAATCATGATTGTGTATATATAACGGTATATAGTGAGGAAACCAATGTGTTTATGTCTATACTATAAAGGTTAGTTAAACTCAGAGAACATGATCGATAGCGGTTAATGGTTAAACATAGTTAAACTAAATAAAATATCAGAGGAAGTGGTTCCCTTCCTGGATAAGTAAGTTGGTTTATAAAAAAAGTTACAGTAAGTTTTTTTTTTTAAAGGAACTAAGCAACTTCTATGGTTTCTGGTAGATATATGGGGGGTTCCTAAAATACAGAACCCCACATGTTTCCAACATTAGACCATTTTAGTATTGATACCGATGATTCTGATAGCATCATTTTCGGAAGCCTCCATATGTTTACTTCATAGATAAGTTGCTTTATGACATGTTTTGAAGTTTTAGAACTAAGCAAGTTGAATCACTTATGATAGATACAGGAATGTATGTTTACTTCACTTTCAAAGAACATCAGCAAGCTCTATGGCTTATGGTATCTTGTGGAAAGTGCTTCATGGTTTGTAAAATGACGTAAATGGCTTTACTTCTAACAAACCACTTTCACCAAATCTTCTTGTTTTTTTTTTACAACATGGCTTTACTTTTATGCTTTGTAAAGTCAACATCGCTGGGGCCCCTCGCAGGAAATCGATGCCGAGGCCGCGATTGGTTGGTCCGAGACTCGGACTACGGAGCCGGAGAGCGGCCACCGACCCATGCAGCCATCAAGGACAAGGCAGGAGGTTCGGAGGTTCCGGTGGACGGTCGGTGAAGTTTAGATCATTATTATACACACTCTTTATAATTATATATGTATATATGTGACATGTGTGTGTGAGTTTATAATATAATATAAACATGTTATATACGATATACAGAATTATATATATATAATCTCTTTGAACTACCGGGGCTGACATGGATAGGTTAAGCAAGCCACAGAACTGGACAAGGTGAATCCAGCCTTCGCACGTCTGACGCTGGAGATCTGCGCCTTGGCGCTTAAGAAGGGAGTTCGCCGCGTCGGGTTTGACGGTGCTGATCCCGGTCACAAATGGAGGTTCTCCTGGAATGGTACCTACCATATATAAGGCCTATTTTTCAGGGCTATTTTTCAGGGGATACATCCTGAAAATCTAGCTTTTTTGTTTGGTTTCCATAAATGGAGATACCCCAAAATGGATGGTTTCTAAGGGACAACCCGTCTAAAATGGATGATGACTGGGGGTACCCCTATACCCAAATATCATATATTGCAAATTGTGATATTGTATGATATTGTATGATGTTGTAATGGATATTTTACTGTAATTGATTTTTCATTGATTGTATGATATTGTACGGTACTAGATTGTGATCAGAGACCAGGGATACAGCACATGCCGCCCATGGATTCCCTCATTTTTTGAGATCCAGGTGGGCATACCTGATGCCAGGACAGACCGATAATATGTATTAAGATATCAATGTATGTGGCCAGAAGGTCATCAACTTCACCCTCCACCCTAGCCAAATCTCGTTTTCATTTTGTTATTTCTAGTGATTTGGATGGAAAACTCAGATGTACCCCTCTGGTAAACTTACATAGCTATGGAAAATCACCGTCTTTAAGTTTGGTAAATCAACGATTTCTAAGTGGGTCATTTTCAATAGCAACTTTTAGTCATTACAAATCGCCATGTTTCATAGGTAAATTAGGTCAATCAACGATTTCGACTGGGCCATTTTCCATAGCGTAGCAGAGGATACATTCAAAATGACCCCATTGATGTTGAGTAAACAATCCTCAGATGTGGGATCCACCTGCTAGGTTTACCATCACATAACCCTCCCCGACTGGTAGCTTTATGTAGGTTTATTAGCATTTATATTGTGATGATTGGGTTTATGATTGATTTGCCCATTGCAACCTCAATTTATAGTCTATTTTCCAGCCAGGTAGACAGAATCCACGCGCCGCCTTTCTCCTCCTTGAGGTGCCGGTGATATCATGGGATGCCTTGCAAACTCGAAGAATATTCTGCTGGTTTTAGCAGCGTGGCCGCGGAAGAAAGCTGAAATGTTTATTTCAAGGAACAATTAAATAGTATCGTGGGGATATACCCTCTGGTAAACTAACATAACTATGGAAAACCACAATTTTTAATGGGTAAATCAACTATTTCAGGTTAGTGAAATATGACATGCAAACCAACTCACGTATCTAGGGGAGGCCCGTTCTGGCAGTTGATTTTGATGCTGTTCCATTTTCTATGAAGATGATCATGAGAATGGCCCTTGCTATAGTGCTATAGCCTGATGTTCATTGATGCACCCCATTTAACTTTGATTAACTTTGTTTATCGCTCTCAATATTGTTTGCTGGTTCTACCCTCACAGGGCAGGTACCCATCTATAGATGATGTTCCCAGTTAAATCTTCATTTTAGGGATTTGCCCAGCCTGCCATGGTTGACTGCCGGAACATGCCTCGAAACAGACTCCAACTGCATTTCTTGCCCCAGCATGAGAGGAACTTGGTGGTTTCATGCTCTTTCCCACACGGTGCAAAGGTATTTCCATAAATACTGCCTGTGCATATGTAGTTACTGTTACATATTAGCAGTGTATATATATATATATATTATGTACAACTAGATACATGTACACATATATATATATATGTGTTTTTGATTGTTTTTGTTTATTCAATGTTGGGTTCACTAGTGTTACACATATATCATATATATATATATATCTCTCTCTCTTTCTCTCTCTCGCCGCCAGATTTTGAACCAGGACACCCCGATGTATGGAACCCTTCGGGAGCTGGTGAAAATTGCGCCAGAGCTTCGCTTTTGCCAGCAGGTGGTGTCTGAGCTGAAGTGGTTTCTACTTGGTAAATGCAACGATAGTTTTGGATAAGAACCATGGATATAATGGGGATATCACGGGTATCATGACCTTAAGTGGTTAAGAACCTTTCTTTGGAATTAATTATATATATATATTTATTTACATATGGCATAAGCCACGAATCGGGAGCTCATGTGGGTTACAAAGACACAGCAGTAACCTTAGTGGGATGATAGCAAGCGGATTGGCTTGCTCACCTCCATGATCCAGACGTATGGAGAGCGTCCTTTTTTGGGCACTCTCCATGGCAAAGTTGGCTTATAATATTTAATAAACATTCCAAAATAACTGTGGGATTTATGACATATTGACATTGAATTGCAGTCTTTTTAAATTCGGGGTTATAAGCCAGAAACATAAATGGGAGCACTATCTTGTAGGACTGGTGGTGGTACTACAAGGGGGTGGTAAATCTTACCTTTTGAGGATTCCAGCATTAAGTTGAGATAGGCTGCACACATAATCCTTTCTGTGATGTCCACTGATTTTAAAACCGCATTTTGACCTCGAGGAAGATGGTAGTTTTCAAGTATATATCTGGTATAATTTGTTATAAGCATTTTGAACAAATATGATTATACAATATTTTGCAGATGTATATATATATGTATTTATAATATATATATATATATAGATGCATATATATATATATTCATTTGGTGTTGGTGCTATACCACTATTTTGAATATTTCCCGGAAACCTCCCAGCTTTCTGCGTTTTTTTGTTTGTCCAACTCATCGAGGTGATGCCCCAGGCAGATTTGCACCACTACTTCGTTGCTTCACCAGTGAGTCGTCGTCCGGGTTGTGACAACTTCTCCCAAACATCACCGGAAAATGTCAGCAGAACATGGTACCCGGCCTGGTACACTGTCACATAACGAACTGGAAAATCACCTTTTTTCATGGGAAAACTCACTATGTCTATGGCAATGTTCAATAGCTATGTTAGTTTACCAGAGGGTAAAATTCGCATTTGGTGATGTGTGTAAAATGTGAAAATTTGGAGGTTGGTGTTTTTGCTGGTTCTGTTTTGCTGTGATTGATACCTAGAAAAGTATGATATGCGTGGTATTTTTTCATACGCATAGGGGATATGCTGCCTAGATTTGCTGATTGTAAGATGACGAGTTGATGTGTACTTTGGCCTAGCATAGCTTTCAGCGATTGTACGTAGGATGATCAGGTGGATCAGATGTTTGGTTTGCTGTGATTTCATCTACTTACCATGTTAAACTAACATAACTACGGAAAAACACAATGTTCAATGGGAAAACTTACTATTTCTATGGCCATTTTCAATGGCGTTTTGTATGTTTACCAGGTACTTACCATATCATTTGCAACAAAAACGTGGCTCAATGCCAGTGATGAAGCCAGGGGGATCGTGGGATCAGCGTTGTGATTTCATGTAGTGAGTTGAACCGCTCTTTCTTTTTATATACACATAAAGTCACACATGCACATATAAATTTATACATATGATTAATTACATATTATATATATATTATGTACAATATATATATATTTGTATATATTTTGTATATATATATGCACGTTCATGATATACATTGTCAACTTTGGACCTTTAGCCAGCGACAAGACAAAGCACAACTCAAGATTCACGTCACATGACGCTTGGATGCATTGAGGAGATGGTCCGCAATTCCGAGTTTTATCCGGGTGTGCGCTCCCAACGATCCTTGGCACGGGCCATGCTTTGCCAGTACCCACTGTTTACTTACTGGTGCTTAGTAGGGAATGGATGGGAATGGGGGAATGGGATTATTATTGATAGTTATTGTGGATCATTCCCTCATTCCCTACTAAGCACAAGTAACTTTAACTGGTAACTCTTTTAAATTGCAGAAATTCGAAGCCCACTTCTCATTTGGAATCACTGTAGTGATGACCAGGAGCATGGCTAAATACATTGCACCCTTGTCTCCAACGACACCTGGTGAAACCTCGGAAGGCTAGTCTTTTTTCCATCAACAAATGGGATTGTTTACTCATTTTTACTCTGAGCCAGCTTGAATCTTAAGTCCTTTATTTGCAGGGTATCGAAACCTATCTCAGATTCACGATGACAACCAGAAACCTCTTGGATCCTATTGGATTTTTCTCTTGTGGGTTCAGTTGGGGTTATCGATGGGCATAGCGGCATAGCTATGGTAAGAACTTCCATAAGTTGGGATATGGAGGCCCAACAACTATGGTGAAATATATGCTGCATCGTCAAACACGTGACATTTGTTTGTTTTTCGGGAAAACACTTTTTTGGGGTAGTTCCACTTTTTTTTGACTTCGAGCGCTTTTTGGATGTTCTTTTTTTTGACCTTCTAGATGGTTTTTTTTGGCCTTCTACCATGTGTCATGGTCCTGCACGCTGTTATGTGGATTCGTTTTCAGACAACATTCTCTTGAATTACTCTTAGAACCAAATGGTCATCAAATGAAAGCGAAGAAGGTGATACACTCTTGAGTTAAGTACAACATGCCAAACAGGTCAATCGCAAGGTCATCTCAGGGAAGCTCATTTGGCACAGGGGTTCTGTTGCAGCATCCTTCTCGATCATAATCATATCTAACTCGCAGCAGTTGAGCAGGTGGCAATTTGGACTTAGAAGGGTGTTTGTGAAGCAATGAAATTCTGAATCTGTCACATTGAGCGGCCTATCCTTATACAATTTTTACAACGGCACGAAAAAACGTAATTTGCCAGCAAAAAGGCGTATTATTTTTTTGAGCAGATTGGTGTGTGTTTTGTTGTTGTTGAAAGGTATTGATCCTGAAGCTCAAATGCCTGACAGATTAGATGGACAGGGCAAATGCCAATGAAGCGACAAAAGAATCTGCCAGGATTTGCTTTTGTGTTCAATCTAAGCGATGGAGAAGCCAAGTCTCTGCAACGTTCTAGGGATGCATAATTTTTCTTTCACTTAGAGGCTCCTTTGAGTTTAAGAGGCTTCTTCCAAAGTGTCCAAGGTAATCAGTCATTGGTTTCTGTTGTGGTTTTTTACTTGATCTCTTTGGGGTTATTGAAGGCTGCGAGGTAGCCAACCAAATTTCATGATAAAATAGGGAAGAACATGAAAGAGCAAACATGAAAAAACAACGTTTTTTTGGGCGAAATGCAAAAAGAAACACAGCAATTTCAATTTCGAGTTTTTTTTTTGCACATCCGGAGGTTGTAGCTATATATATATATTATCTATTTATCTATTAATACACACCTATATATATATAAGTATAACCTTATTAGGGGAACTACACCCCCAAAATGTCGGCTCAGGCTTAGATCACTGGCTTTGTGCCAACTCCTCCGTTGGTTTCCGTTGTCTCAGCGCCTTCTTCGACTACGAGTGCCGTTTGATCGGGGCGCGCAGCGCGCGGCTCTGCCCCGCCGCCGACGTCATGCGCTACTTCCGCTTCGGCTATCCGGCCAAGCCTCGAGCCGTGCTGTGGCAATGGCCATGATGGGGGGGATCTTATGGTGTCTTTTTGGGTGAACCTAGACCTAGACCTTGCAAATACCCCAACAAAAATGGTAAAAAGATGTAAAAAGTACTGGAACTCTGGGGTGAACAACTATTTTTATTGGGCACTTGGGGGGTCTAGGAAAGTTGACAGATTTTGGATCTGGGAATTCTTAGAGGCTGGGGGGTAGAGCCTTAATAAATGCAATAAATCATGATTAAAACCCAATAAATCATAATTGCTAATTGCTAGTTACCAAACTCTAGAAAATCACCATTCAGTCTCAATAAATCATCATTCAATCCCATTAAATAAATCATCATTAAATCATCATTCAATCCCAGTAAATCACCATGAAATCACCATCAAATTCCACTAAATCACCATTAAATCCCCAGCCAAAATCACCATCAAATTCCACTAAATCACCATTAAATCCCCAGCCAAAATCACCATCAAATTCCACTAAATCAGCATGAAATCCTGGTTGGTGGTTCGGAACATTTGTTATTTTTCCATTCAGTTGGGAATGGCATAAACCCCAACTGACGGACTCCATCATTTTTCAGAGGGGTAGGTCAACCACCAACCAGAATCACTTGGTTTAACGTTATAAGTTGGTTTATAAACCCCATATCAGCTATAGTTATATCATGTTACACTAACTATGGTCTATGGAGGATATAAATCACCATGAAATCACAATGCTAAAGATCCACAGCTTGTACCCTCTGGTAAACTAACATAACTATAGAAAATCACCATTTTCAATGGGAAAATCCACTATAAATGGTCATTTTCAATAGCTATGTTAAATTACCAGAGGGTAACCTGAGGTCTTCGCCCTCACCGTGGGCTTAGAGGACCCTGCGCCCACCTGTGACGCCGTGGACGCCTTCGTCCGGCACGAGGCCCAGTTGAACGGCTACCGTGCGGTGCCTCGGCTTCCCGAAGCCATCAGAAAATCATTAGATATTTATAGGGGAATACCCTTTGGTAATTTAACATAGCTATGGAAAATCACAATTTTTCATGGGAAAATCCACTATAAATGGTGATTTTCGATAGCTATGTTGTTTTACCAGAGGGTATCCTATATAAAAAAATTGTGTATAAACCCCATCAAGTATGGTTATAAGTATCATAGACCATAGTCATTGAAGTTATAAACCAACAAAAAAATACTGTAGCTATAATATGGGCTGTTTATCTATTGGGAAATCATCTATAAATGGATAAATGGGGTGCATATCTATTTACATCATTAGATTTTTTTTATTTAGATGTTTACATTCATTATATTTTGGGTAACTCCCATTTATAGATTATTTTCCCATGAGTTTCCCATTTTTTGGGTTCGATTGTCCTCATAGTGGTGTGTACATGAATTTTATATGTTCATCTATTTATAACGGGAATATCCTATTGGCAACGGATTATTTGTTCATTATATGTTCACATATTTTCCCATGATATTTTTCCCAATATACTATAAATGGCAATGGTTGTGTAGTTCATTGCTTAGAAAGTGAGATAACTTACCCACGAACTATGCCCCATTATCATCTGGGTAAATTATAATATATTATATATAATGACTTTCATAGATGTCCTTTTCCCATTGATTGGTTCTTAGAGGGGTTTCTTCAGAAACCCCTTTAACAACAGGTAAATGATGATAGATGGTATACCAAACCGGCCCAAACCTATTTTTACCAAAAGGACATTATTGTATCAATCCCTATTAATCACTATTAATCACCTATTAATCACTTCACTATAGTTATCCCAATAAACCACGGTTGACTTCACTGTGACCTCACTGGAATCAGAAAGGGGAATCATCCCCACGCCCCAGGGATTCCCTTGAAATATCTAATAGGCAAAAGTTCCCATCATTAAATAGAAGCGTTGGGATATCTATATGTAAACCAAACTCTGTAATGGATATGTTCCTCTTCCTTTCATGCGATCTCTTGGGAATTTCACACCTTTTTTCTGGGATGATATTCCGATTGACAGCCAAGCAACCTATAGGATCTTGTAAGATCAACGGGATGATCCTTCAAGTAGTGACTTCTGTTGAAAACTAGGGAAAAGGAACATAGGAACATGTGATCCGATCAGATATGTTGTTGTGAAACATGTTTTTGTTTGAAACATGTATCATATTTTGTGCTGGCATTCTTGGGTACATATGGAAACATATTGGAAATAGTCGGTCTTTGAAGGAAAATTGGAGTTTATAAGTTTAATTATTTGTTGTGCTTTCCTTAGAAGAAACAGCCACTGGTACTTTCCTTATCCTTGGGGAAAAACGGGAGTTTACGTACCAAGAGGACGGTGGTTTCAAACAAGTTGGAGTTGAACAAAAAATGGCAAGACTGAGGACAAACTCAACCAAGAAGATACATTTAAGCAGCAAATGATGAGTATGTTGGATCTATTTGGGTCATTAAGAGTTTGAATTGTGTTAGTTTATGCACAAAAGATCATGTTTGCTTGGTAAAGGAGGAAGTAAAGATTCGTCCACATGAAGTGCCAACTTAGCATCGACTAACCACTTTCATGGGATATCCAAGCTGCAATGCATCGAGTTGGGGGTTCAACTTGATACCATCTTGGGCATCATGATCTCCACTTGGCATCACTTGACTTCCAGTTTTGCAGATCAAGTCAACCACCTGCATCCAAGGAAATGAAAGAAGTCTGGAAGTATCGCATGGCCACCTTCCTCTACGTCATTCACTCGGACTCCACCTGAGTGTGAGTGCTCCGGCGTCACCAAGAGCGGTACAGGAAGTGTATCAAAGTTCGAGCTGACCCAAAGCGGTCAGTGAGTTAAGGTGCCTGGGATGCACAGCAACTGGGTCCATGGAAAATATTGAAATTGGTGAACCAATGAAACGCTGCTGTGAATTCTATACGAATCTACATGGTTAAACCGAGAAATATCCGATACACATTTTTTGGATGCAGTTGTGCTTTCAAAACCATTCAAAACCCCAAACATCTCAAACAGAAGGGACACTGGGGCTGGTTTGTGGTTGGATTTATGTACTGTCGGTGGCAAGTGCCCAACATGTTTTAAATTCACGATCAATCGATGGACTTAAAAAGAAACAAATATCCATGGAAAATGGCCCGTTTACAGATGATTTGTGATGATTTGCCTACTAGCAAAGCGTTAAATAACGAGAGGGTTTACCGAAATCCAATTGATGCTTAAACCCTTTAGATTCCCATGAAATATTCTACTCATATCCATATCCCATTATTCCCATTCAAAATCCCAAAATAACCCTATAAATCCCATGAAATTCCCATAAATCCCCATTATTCCCACGATATTCTCCATATTCTCCATTATTCCCAATATAAATCCTCGACTTCGAGTTGAGACTCCAACCCCTTGGATGCCAGGACTTGTTGAGCCGTAAGGGTGGCCCAGCGGGCACCTGGAGGATTTTCGACATGTGAAATGACCAGCCTAGAGAGTAACGCACAATTGTGCGGTTGACATCAGGGAACCCACTATGGGAACCATGCACTCTGGCCCACAAGACATATACTGGTTGGTGGTTTGGAACATTTTTTATTTTCCATAATATATGGGAATAATCATCCCAATTGAAACCACCAACCAGATATATCATAGTGGCATGTATTGGCACTGGCTCATGTAAAATGAAGAGAAACTCAGAGAGCACAATACCTTCAGAATCGGAGAGTTGGGTTCCTGCGCTGCAGGGGCAAGCCGCATCACTTACCAAGCTCAAGCTTGCCGGGCCAAGTCCTCTTAATCCCTAGGATTTGGTGGATAGCAATGACTATGGTATGGCTGGTTAATGCTGGTTTTGTGAATTTGAGAAAACTAATTCCTGCGACGAAAATTCTACGGGGCATCTTTGGCCATTCTTTGCCAAAACGACGGCAGCCAGGTCCGAACTTCACTGAGTTGACTGGGGCAGATGGGACCGGAGACGTGCCCAGCTGCTGTCAGTCACCTGATTCAATGAATGTGTGGTACCTGGTACCTGAAAATTTACGGGAATCGCATGGAACACCTCTAAATCCACTGGCAAATCATCATGATACTGTACTGGTTGAATTGCCATGAATGGGTGGCATACCCCCTTTTCAGACACACCCAACTGCTCTTAAGTTGTTTGTTTACTTGGGGATTGGATGGCATGCAAGCGTATGTCTTTTAAATTCGTTTAATCTATGGGTTCGGTTTCCCTCCCATTCTTATTTTGTTGTAACTGCGGTGGCGGCATGTGGTGACTGTCTTGCATTCTCAAGCGATTCAATTGTCTATCTTCAACCACACTTGCCAGTATTGCTGGCTTACAAACTCCCAGGTCTCCTGGATTCCAAACCAGCCCGGAAGACGTGCCGCAGGTATGTTCGTCCGAAAACATCGAGCATGCTGCAGCCATTGTGGGGCGGACTGCGGACATTGTTGGGTGCCCCATCCTCTGATGATTCAGAGCGGCAGGTCAGTCACTTTGACAATATAAAGATGTTTCAATCTATTGAAGCCACTTTGGTGATGCATTGTTTATATTTTTTGACACAACTATTAAGTGTTACCCAGTAGTGAATGGAAGGAGCGGTTTCAAAAATTCCGATAAAATGGGAGCCTGTTGGAGCTACGACTTGAGTTTCCCTAGCACTTCATAGATGATAGATAAACGTTTGAACATGCTGATAAAGATCTGGAATTTGAGGTGGCTCCTTCTTGGCCCCTTCTTGGGCAAAGCTATCCCCTCCCCAGGTTGTGGCTGATGGTGGCTTTGGAGTGGACAGAGGCTGTCTGTACCTTTTTTTGGGGCTGCAGCACTGCAAGGCTCAAAGGATGGTAAAAGATGTGCCCCCTCCGGCTGTACCCCCAATAGTTGTACTGAATGGGCATGGAAGTCGGTGCTTGTACCTTTTGTTTTTTTCACATGTTTGCCCCCAAAAAAAGCACCTGCAGAATTGGGTAAAAGAGGCATCTCCTAGGGTCAAATGATTCAAATGACACATTTCAATTGATACCTGGATGATCTGAGCATGCCACGAAGCATCAGATCACTTCCACTGGCGCCGGGCTCTGCCGGAGGCCCCAAAGGCGAACATATGGAGAACTATCAGGATCCAGCGCTATTCCAGATGGGCAGATGATGGCAGATGTTCATTTTCCCTCCTCCATCCAAGGACTTCGTTGGAAATGGCAAATAATCATGGCAATGAGGGGGGAAATCAGCAATCATCCACTCATTTTATCTATCATTCTGAATTCTATCATTATATTTAGATCATTCCGGAATAGATATGAACTCCTTAATATCCTTAAATGTTCTTGCTTAGATGTGCTGCTTTTCTTGGGAGATGGCCTATATGCACGGTGTAGTTTTTCTTTTGTTGGGAAGTGGAGGAGAAGATATACTCATGGCGGATCTATAAAAAAAAAGTCCAAACAGCAGACCCGGCAGACCCCGCTGCAGTTCAAATAGCTACTACCTCAGCCACCCACTGAGCCATCTTGAACTCCAAAGGGTGGACAGGGGCAAGACTGTCCAACACTGATCATATGTAGGTATATAGTACATATAATAACAGGTGTACATACATAATTAGATATATAATACATATTTGTATATGTACAATACTATATATATATATATATGTATGTATACATACGTATACATATGAAAGAAAAAGGTAGCTGGAAAAATGAATAGACGGACCGATGGATGGACAATGAACAGATGGCATATAGAAGGATGGATCTATGGACAGATGGATTGATGGATAGGTAGATGGATGGATGGATGGATAGATGGATGAATAGATGGATGGATGGATACAGTAGATGGAATGATGGACACATGGATACATGGATGGATGGATAGATTGATAGATGGATAGATGTTTAGATAGATGAATAGAACAATAGATGGATAGATTGATAGATACATACATATCGTTGCTTTTGGCGTTGAACATTTGTGGTGAGAATCTTTTGTCCCGCGGCCAGTGGTGACATTTGTGATCCTATACCCGACACGCCAGTGGCGGCCAGCGCCCTATGAAAATCAGCACAGGAAATCGTGGCTGGCAGCATTTTGAGTGCAGAGGTGGGTGGAAAATCAGTGGGTTTTTTCCGGTGGCTCATCCCTGGGCAACGGGATACGAGAAGAAGTGGCTTAACCATAGCCATCCAAGCAGGAATTTTCACATGTAAGCAACCCATTGGTGATGTTTAATGGTCGACACTGGTTATGTTTGGTTTTCATAGTGTTTGAGTGGAATAGTGATGGATACTGGATATACTGGATACCCCATGGGTTACCATGGTTAATGGCGTATATGTTACCTTTGGTCAATGGGAATTCCAGGATCCTAAAATGGAGGTACTGTACCATAAAAGGCCATATTTTGGGGGTATATCAGATCCCCTTACATAGGCCTTACATAGGCCTTATATATGGTAGGTACATGTAGGTACCTCCACTTTGGGGTTCCTGAAATGGCCATTGATTTGGTGTCCTCAAACATGGCGGACTCAGAAATCCCGGATCGAAACAATGGGCATTTCAACGGCAAAATCGTCATGGGTACCATGGCAAAAAATTGACGAACGTGAAGCACATAAACACATCAAAACTTAGTGTGACTTGGGTGCTTTCCAAGCATGGTAGAGGGACACCCACAACAACAGCCACAACAGCAACAACCACAACTGGTTGGTGGTTTCAAACATTTGGATTATGTTCCATTTCATATATGGGTTGTCATCCTTCCCATTGACTCATTTTTTTCAAGATGGGTAGGTCAACCACCAACCAGACAACAATGGGGAACCATGTTGATGAAGAATATGGATCCGTTGGTTCCCACAATGAAACCGCTGCCAAATGGATCAAGGTTTTTGCCAAGACCCCCACAGACCATCCGCAGCCGCTCCCTTCAACAAAATGGCAGTCACACGTGCCTTTGCTCCAACATGTCTCATAACACATGGTTGTCCAACATGAATGGGTGGGACGGTTTTTCAGATTAATTTACAGCAACTGGTTTTAAAACATTCAGTTGGTGGGTCAATAGCATTGATTAGCCATTCAGTGGAGAAACCTAGTATTTTACATTATTTTACCATTTTTTTCCTTGCAGGGCGTCTTAAGATAAGCCATGTCAAAACAAAGGTTACTGACCAGCTGCAAGCCAGCCACCAAGCATATTGCATTTAGATTCTATCCTCAGCAGGCGGCTTTCATTCAAGGTTAAGCAGCATCCCTATGAAAAGTGAAACAGTATGCATCATGCTAGTTTGCGTTTTCTGATGTTTTCTGTTTGACACTTCAGACTGGACCCGTTCTGACACATTCTGGTGTTTTTTATGTGACGCTTCATTTTTGTCCCTCTCGGTACTTCCACAGCCACGACTGTGATGATGATGATGATGATGATGATGATGATGATGATGATGAGCAGCTGAATTCACTGTCAATGATCATCCTCAACGGCCAATTTAGGATGCTTGCTTTTGGCCGGCATGGCTTTTGCCGTCGCAACTTGGCTGGCGTTCGAAAACTACTTTTGCATTCGCAAGATGAGACAGGAAGATAGGAATTCTATCATTGCCACTTGTTGATTTCTTTTGAACTTCCAGGGTGTCAATTTTATGTATTCTACCTCTTTGGTATTTCCACATTCTCACCAGTATTGCCCATAGTTTGGTTGTTATTCGATCAGTTTTCCAGTGACTCTGCCAGTGACTGAAGTTCCGTTCTGTTGGTTATAATGTAGGTTAATTTCATCCCGAGTTTGCAACAAAAGTCGTGGAAATTTGTGCCTTGAACCTGGCTTTGCAAGATAGGTCTTCGCTGTTGGAGTTTTTGTTTTTTGGATCCAGTTATCATTTTTTCAGGTGGTATCCATCATTTGTGGATGAAAGTGGCATCCCCAGGTTTGTTTAGGGCTAGGGGAACTTTCCACTGTGTGGGTGGTTGTAGTGATGCCATCATCACTCTTGCCACGTCCATGTTCGTCCCCGAGTACTTTGCCAAGCCTGATAAACGGCGAGGCGTATCTTAGTTGAACGAAGTGCTTATCGTTATCGTTAAAAATCAATGTCCCAAGTCATGTGCCAAATCCATCTTCCAAAGTATGATTTTGGGGGTTTCCTCAAATGGGTACCCTCAAATCCAAGTTAGACCATCTTAGTATTGAAACTCTGGCGGTGAATTTGGAGATCCCCAAGAAGTGAGTCCCCATCAATGGGAATTTCATGGAATTTCAGGATAGAATGGGGGCACTGTACAATATAAGACCATATTTTCGGGATATATCCCCTTACATAGCCCTTACATAGGCCTTTTTTCTATGGTAGGTACCACTAATTAATCAATCAGTTCCTGAAATGGCCATTGAATTGATTCCCGTGCTCCAGGTCGGCAGCTGCTTCATGTTGCCATTGGGCGGCCGTCACACCACTCGCACCTCGTTGAGGGCACGGGGGGGCGAAGAAGTCGACGTCAAGGCCGCTGGGGGGTTGACGACCTGGACCTTTGGTACCCAGAAAATAGCAGATCAAACATTGGTTGGTGGTTTGGAACATGGCTGGATTATGACTTTCCATATATTGGAAATGTCATCATCCCAACTGACGAACTCATACTATTTTTCAGAGGGGTTGAAACCACCAACCAGAACAGCGTGTGGTACCCTCTGGTTATTTAACATATTATTGAACATGTATATGGCCTATATGGCCCATACAAATAGATGATAAACATTGATAAACATATAAATATCATGATTTACCTATTAAATATAGAAAGTTGTTGTTTTTTTCCATAGCAAACAGCTAAATTATCAAAACAAATAAACCATCCCATTAACCAATCATGTTGGGGCCTTTTTGCATCATCCCAAACAGGAGCATACCGGATAATAAACCAATTAAAGCTCACTTGGGGATGGTGGTTTACATCAGGGGGAATCATCCCCAAATGGTCGTATAACAACAGAATCACGTGTAGATCTTGGATTCTGCAACGAGGTTTGGAAAAATCGCGCCAAACTGTAAAGTGTTTGATGTTCCTTTTATTATCACCCTGGGAGGCCCCAACATCACTGGCCGGAGGTTTCTCATGACTTTTCAATTGACCAATGTTTCTGAAACGCTTTCCATGTCTTTACATGGCGACGACAGGACAAACCACTCGTTTTATGGAACAAAAAGCATTTCAGCCCTGGTAACTTTACTGGTTGGTGGTTTGGAACATTTTTTTTCGTTTTCCATATATTGGGAAATTCATCATCCCAACTGACGAACTCATATTTTGCAGGGGGGTAGGTCAACCACCAACCAGTTCAGGATGATCCCCAAGTGACCTTTTGGTATGGATTGAAACCCCTCAACGAGAATCACTTGAAAGGTTTGGACAGCAGCTACAGCACCACAGAGTGAACCCCCGACTCGAGCTGCGCTGCTGTGTCAGGTCGGTAAAACTGTTCAATTGACCAAGGAACCACCAAAACAGGGTTGCCAGGCAGCAGTAACTTCGGCTGGCCAGGTTTTCAAGAAAGCGGAAAAGCTGTCCACCATTGTCCACCTTTTTGCTGGGGGATATAGGATTTTATATACCATCAGGGGCTAATTGTATGGACCATATCTAGACCTTGGTTTGGCTGATTTGATTAGAAATTGTAGGAAATGGGTGCGAATGGAGGAAATGGGCAGCGCTTGATGTCCCTTGATGTCCCATGTGCAAAGGGGTCGTGGGGATTGCTGGATTCCGTATGCCATAGCCCAAACAAACTTTCAAATGGGGACCAGCCCCAGTATGATGGCTCAAACTTGAAATGCCCCTTACAGTATATAACAGGGCTTTCTGAAGGGTCTTTATTTCTGGGGGATCAACCTTTATCAAACAGTCATTTATCCTCATCACAAGGTGGTGCCCCCTTGTTATAAATGGGATATAATCCCATGAAAACTATAGATATATCACCTATAAACTATAGTTATTGGACTTATTTCAACTTAGCAATTCCGAACTGGGGCACCACCCTGCATGTACTTTTCACAAACAACTAGCATTGTGTTGCTTCAGCCGTCATGGTTGTGCTGCTGAAATCCAGCTATGTTGCTGGTGATATCACAATGATATTTCCGATGGTTAAACTGGTGAACTCCAGTTTGTTCTTGATTACAGCAACTCCAAAAAAAAAGAACTTCTCCAGATTCTCTAGCTATTTTTGCTGATGATTATCCAATGGCAATATCTTTTTTATGACGTGACCTCATGTCGTAGCCTCACTGGCATCATTGGAATGGGGGAATCATTGCCATGGCTGATCGCAAGTTTCAGGTGAGTGAAATATTAGAATTTGCCAGATAAATGGTGGATTTTTCAGTAACCTGAAATAATAGGGATCACAGCCTTAAACCAAACATATCCGATGTCATGGGGATCTAGTTCAATCGATTTCAATCAAACTATGGGATCAACAAGTTCAATTCAGAAGTCTAATGGAATAGAAAATCCACTATGTCCATTATTTCCATTTACCATGGATGATTATTTCGTCACTTTTTTTTTTCCGGTAAAGGGCGGCCATTGGTGCCTTGACAGCAGCTTCTTGGGTCGTCTCTTCGCTCAGGTGTCAACCTCCTCGGTCTGGTCATTGGTGGCGTTGTAGGACGACCGACAGTGGGGTCTGACCACCGGGTGCTGAAAAAAGTCATCTCCGGTGGTCAGACGTGAGCCATGAAGAAAATACCATAGGAGAGATAGGTGATGATTTTTTTGATTTTTTTCTGATTGAATGGGGATTTTAATTCATAGACCATAATTGCGGGATAGCTATTAACCAACCAGTATAAGGGGATAGGGATAGGGGTATTTTTCATGGCTCAAGTGGTGAAGATTATAAGATTTGCATAGCCATGATCTCCATGTATAGTATATTTACTGTATATTTACCATCTTGTTAATTTTACATAGCTATGGACTATGGAATAGCTATGGAACATGACCATTCCTGGTAGATCATCTGTAAATAACCACCGGGTACCGTCATTTACGGGGCAAATGTTGGTTTAAATATTCCAGCACCATGGAGCATTTGGGATGTTTACGATGTATTGGTCAATTCAAAGATATTTAGCGGTAGCGCTATTTAGCAACGGTTTGAGATGGATAGCCTTCGTACACATGACCGGTCATTTCCTTGATTGTTAAAGGATTTTCTGCCCCCGTTGCTTCGACCCATACCCAGGTGGATTATACTGAATTATACTGAATGTTCTGCCCAAAGTTTTGGATGTCTATATACCTTGCCAACAAGAAGCAAAGATATGGATTCGCCAAAAAGTGCTGGATACCGAACAGTGGTCATTCAGGAATGAACTTAGAAAGTGAGGATTTCAACGATATGTTTTTTGCTGCTTCCCAATCTCTAGACTACTGTTTCTCGTCCTTCTAGAGGATCTGCCGGCATGATGATGGTCATAGTCGAGCTAATTGTCACTCCAGTCCGCATTTGTGTTGCTCTTCCCTTATTGTCTCCATCATGTCACTTTCCCATCGTTTTCCCTGCATTTTCCCAAGATTTCCCATGATTAGTGCATTGCTCCCTTCCCTTGCACTCCGGTAATTTATGGTAATTTAACATAGCTACAGAACATTACCATTTAGTTCGCTGATTTACCATGACTTGCCGAACTTGAAAAAAAAATGGTGATTTTCCATATGGTAAATGGTTAAATTAACGGAGTGTGTAAAACCCCATTATTCATGCTTTAATCCTATAAAATCCTATGAAATCTTCCACTGACATCATCCTCATACGACATTCCAGTATAAATCCCAGGACTTGTGGTGGCTGCCGGAACTGCCCTGCAGGGCATCCTCAAGGAGGTGCCGTTGAAAAGTTCACCCATTGATGGTTCATTTTGGGCATTGGGATGTACCACTCTTTTTCATTAATGGTGGTGGACCACGATGGATTTTATTTATGGGACATGTGACATGTGTAAAGTCCGAACAATGGCATGCCGGCTGGAAGTGTAATTACTTGCCCTAGCGAGCGAAGCACTCCAAAATATCAAAATGGGTTTGAGAAAACCCACAAGAAAGAGGAAAGGGAGAGGTGTTAAACCACCTTATGGATGATGTACTCCTTTCTTCTCCCTAAGATTGAGTCCCCGCAATGAGTGGCCCAAACTGACTAGATCTTCTTACCCTCAATCAATGTGCTTTCGCGGATGTAACATATGAATGCATATTAAGGGACAGGGAACAGAACCCCAGATAATGATTTGTGTTACCTGGTGGCCGCGGTGTATAACAAAAAGGTTGTGTTTTCTTTTGAAAACATCTAGCCTAGCAACATGTGGGAACTAACCCCAGCTCGAAAGATGACGGTGATGATGATGATGATGATGGTGGTGATGGTCATCATGATCGTCATGATCATGATGATCATGACGGTCATGATGATGATACCAATGTTCCGAAGGGCATGTATCGATTGTCCCACCCCCCATCTTCCTCCGGTTGCTTGGAGGCACCCAAGCCATGGCACCCGTCGCAGGACAGGGGGAACCAGTCCAGCGTTTGTTTTTTTTTGTTTCGCATAACTCTGAGTGCAGGTTTTTTAATTTCAATTTTTCTTGTGTGTTCCAAGTTCCTGTTCTTTTTCCTTTCTTCCACTTGGGATAACGAAAACATGAATTTGAAAGAGGTTTAGATAGTTTACTCTTCTTTTTTCGTGGAATTGGTTGAAGGCTATGTCCCACGTTATATTCTCGTACAACCTAGGACTTGTTCAGGACAAATAGCCCCCAAAATCGCCGCTGGTCAAACTTTGGCCTCCGGTGATGAGTTTCGTTCAGCAACGAATCCATTGAATCTTGCTGCATTGGCACATTGATACCCTCTGGTAAACTAACGTAACTCTGGAAAATCACCATTTTTTATGGGAAAAACTCACTTACTTTAAAGGCATTTTTTATATAATAGCTATGTTAGTTTACCAGAGGGCTGTTCCTTTAACCATCTTTCATCTGGCCAAAGCCATGGACTCGCCAGGAGCCAGGGAATTTGCAGCCGGTGGGTTTCTTCGACCCCCTGAACTTTGTGAAGGAAGATGAAGCTTAATGCTGATTGGTGAAACGTTGCGCCAAAGTTTACATAGACTGGATCATTATCATGTATAATAAAAAACATATGTTGTGTAAACTTATGCAAAATCAAATCATGTTGGCTTGAATCCGATTTAATCCTCAGTTTCGCTTGTTGTACTCTGATTGTTATCGGATAAGATCAGCCCTGGCTGCCTCGCAACTGTTCACCATTTCAAGGATCAAAGACCTCAAAATATTGGGGAAAATGTAAGTAGGGTTCGTTCAATGAGAATTTCAGGATCCTTAAATGGAGGTACCTGCCATATATAAGGCCTATATAAGGCCTATGTAAGTGAATATCACCACAACATATGGCCTTAAAAATGGTACTAACGTACCTCCATTTTAGGATCCTGAAATTCCCATTGATTCGCTGATTGTGACTGTTATGTGCGTGTGCGTACGTAAGATGTGCATGTGCGACTTATACAGTATAGTGAAGCCCGTTTGTACCACCAAATTTTATCATTGGGGTTTACCATCAATTAAAGAAAATGCGCGGACGCAACTCTATGCATAAAGTTGGCGCTTCGTAGAGTTTTTAAACCCCAGGGGGGAAAAACATAGAAGTTGATGATAGATCCGGGTGGGGTCTGTCCCACAACATCGTGGGTTTGGAGATGGGATTTTTTTCCCTCGCAGAGTGAGAACCAAGGAGAAGAATTTCCGCAAGTTCCGCACTGCTGAGATCAAGCACGGACGCAGCTGGGCATTGGATTTTAATGGTTTAGACCGTGGTAGATGGATTGATAGATTGATAGATACTTGGACATCCCTCTTGGTAAGCAGTTTGTTCGGCCAGAACAACAGATTGATACACAGTATCCATAATATTTGACGGCTCAAAAAATGCGGGATTTTGTATACTGCGCGCGTAACAGCAGTCCAGGTATAGTTAAAGCATGTGCTGGCATTTGCCAAAAAAATGCGATCCCCAAGTTGCCATAGAAGGCAAGACAAACTCATTTTTGTTTCCCCCTTAAGGTTGCTAAAAAATCATGATTTGCTAAATCAAGAGTGTAAAACAACCAGGAAAGGGGTTCCATAGGGATGAAAATTGTTTCACTACACACCGAAGAAAAGAATCTGTGGCCAATGATCGGATCAAGCTTTTAACAAAGCTACATCGTCAGAGCATACCGAGGGTGGACGGAAACTATCTAAGATGTACAGTTTTTTCCAATGACTACAATGATGAATAATTGATTAGATAGATACTGCGCACATCTGCACACATATGTATATGCATTTTAATTCTACGATAATTATATATAATACATATATATAATACATATATATATATACACAATATGGTAGATATGATATGTATATAAACACACTAAATAATACATAAATCTAAATGAGTATATTATGAATAGTACTATATAAAATAAACAAAAACATACATATAATACTTGTAATAGTATTACCCTCTGTTAAAGTAACATAGCTATTGAAAATGGCCATTTATAGTGAGTTTTCCATTTAATAATGGTGATGTTCCATAGTTATGTTAGTTTACCAGAGGGTATCAACGCATTTGAAATTCCACTGAGTTTCTTTCCACGTCAGGTGTGGCCATGATGGCCGCTGCAGGCGCCGTGGTGCAGCACTACGCTTCCTGGCAGCCAATGGGTGAGGTATATCCGGGAGATTTTAACGGGAAAATGTGGGGCTGTCCTGAAGGGATACCCCCAGTCACCATCCATGGAGAGGGCGATGGAGAGAGTCATCATCCATTTGATGGGATTTTCCCATGGAAATCAACCATCCAGGGATAAAGGGGTAACCCCATTTAATTTGGGAAACCATTTCGAAAACATGTAGACATATAACATATATGGAAAAAATGCTGCAGTAGCAAATGCACATTCCACACTGTATTCACCTGGTATTAGCTACGGAATGTAACTAAGAGATATTTGAAGAAAAACAAGGACAACCATGGCGGGTATATCCTGCATGACAAGTGACATTTCATGACACGGGAATTGGTGGCGCCCCCATCTTCAGACAAACCCGCAGACCAATTATTGACAGATTTTCTGGGTCCACTTGTTTTTCCCCCTGTTTCGCGTGACTACCACCTTGTCATGGATCATGCTGAAATCGTTTGGACACATGGCACCTCTTGATACTTAGTGTAGTTCGTTGGAATATGTTATCACACACGAACAAGTATCACGAATTGTGCCGTTGCTATAAACATGTCGTATCAGCCACGGACGAAGCTCGCCCTGTTTTATTGAAACCGGTGGTTCTCTTCAGCAATGTGCACCAAGTCACATCATCGTTTACACCCATATTTACAGTTTATTCACATCAATATGTACCCTCTGGTAAACTATATAACATGCTGGTTGGTGGTTTGGAACATTTTTTCATATATTGGGAATATCATCATCCCAACTGACGAACTCATATTTTTCAGAGGGGTAGGTCTACCACCAACCAGCATGGCTATTGTATAGGTGACCCATTCATGTTTGATTTACCGAACGGACCGAACTTAAAGATCGTGATTTTCCATAGCTTAATTTACCAGAGAGGTACATCAATTTATCACTATTTGCCATTTATTCACATCATGTTTTCGATATTTATATCACATGTTTATATATATATATTTAACAGTTTATCATGTTCGCAACAATAATATGTACATCAACGTGCACATCAATACTTACAATCATATGTACAGTATGTTATTTACATCAAATGTTGCATCGATATTAGTTTTTGTCTCCAAAAATATTTACAATTACCATGGAAAATCACAATCTTTAAGTTTGGTAAATCAACCATAAATGGGTCATCTATGCCATAGCTATGTTAGTTTACCAGAGGGTACATCAATTTGTCATGCTTTCTTGGGGAAAAAAACATTCAGCCCCTGGCCTGAGGTAAGGTTGCCAGGCTTGCAAGATGTTCCTTCCGGCCTCGCCGCGCTGCAATCTACCCCAGGAGCGCTGCCGTACAAGCCGAGGGCAATATATCCGATAGATATCCGATAATCATGGGAATAATGGGGATTTATAGGGATTTCATGGGATTTATAATATAGGGTTATGTTGGGATTTGGAATGGGAATAATGGGATATGAGTAGAATATTTCATGGGAATTTATAGGATTTAAGCATCGATTAGAGGGTTTTAACTCTCTGGTTAGTGAACGGTTTGCAAACTGGACAATCAATATTCTTAATAGGTAAGGATCAACATTAACAGGTAAAGAATCATGTGTATCATAGATTAAATAGTAAAGTAATGTTTATCATCTATTTCTATAGGCCATGTTCCATAGCAAATTGTTAGATAACCGGAGGGGATGGAAGGAGCATGGAAATTGTTCAGATAATGTATAATGTATCAGTTTTCCTTGCCCCATTGATAGTTGCTTTTTTTGAGGGGATTAATAGCACGTTCGTTTGGGGGGATAACCCAAAATGGGGGCCACCGAGACTTCCATTGGAGAATCTGTGAACCAGCAAACTTGGCAGAGAAACTCGATATTTTTCTTGTGAGAATTTGGTTTGGAAGATTATGTTCCTTCTGGAAGTTTCCATTCTTGTGTTCAATTTGAGTTGTCAGGGTTGTTGCACCCCATGCACAAGAGGTATACAATACAATTTCATAGACTAATAATTCAGACATATGTGTATAATTGTGTATATATATATGTATATGTATATGTTTGTGTAAATACAGTTAAAGATATATCACACGTTTATGTTTAATAATTACTGTACGGTATGGCACTTCTAATCCTTTTTCCCCCCAAAAAACGAATCCCCCATAAACCATGCTTTCGCACGCGATTTACATCGAATTACATATTTAAGGTGAACCATGAAGCGGGGGTGTTAAATATGTGTAGCTCACAAACACCATAAAGACACACGGGCTCACAGCGCTCCTTTCTGTAAATATTATGGGGATTAGATTTTACCACCATTTTCTCTATATTCTGTATTTTTCCTATAGTTAGTCTCATTAACTGTAGATCATGTAATATAATTATCCCCATTGTATCCGCATTTTCCCTAGTTATTCTCATTCTATTCCCATTCTACCACCATTGTCCCTACAGTTATGGCCGCTTACTATTTATAACTGGTTACAAATGGGATTATACATTCCTTTAAATGGGGTTAAGAACTTATAACTGCTAAAGGGCCATAACTGTAGAACTTCCGGTGGCCTTGGTCCAGGCCAAATTGGCGCCACCGTCCTTTTTGCTGCCTGCGGTGTCATGGAGCTCTATGTCTGGAAGCAGGTTGGAGCTTTCTGCGCTCAGTGAATAGCTTGGTCCCAGAACAAAATGATCACGAAAGGTAGCCTGCTACCTTGAGTTTTGCTTTGCGAAGCAAAGGGGCGGGTTGGACCCCTTATCCTTGAACGACCAGGAGAAAGGGACCCCCCCCCATCCCCCCCCCAAAGGGAACTCTCGCCATATGCCTGGTGAGTCTCTTCACGCAGCAGCCCCTTCGCAGTGTCTCGTCATCATCACCATTATCATCATCAACATCATCGTCATCATCATCATCCTCCTCATCACCATCATCATTCGACTTGAAAATTCGGATTTTTCGACATCCATTTTCCAAGTACCCAACGGTGCGATGAAAGTGACAGGTTCGAGCATCCATAGGTACCGCAAAAAGACGCATTGGAGTTTGTACTAACACTCACCGTGTTTTATTTCCCCGCACGATGCGTGTGTCTGACAATGTGTACCTCCAAATGGCTATTTAAAAATGGACTAAGTGATGAGCAACCATGGACATCGTGGGGTGCTCTCTTTTCGGATCCAGATATCTCCGCTCTGCTCTGAATGTCCAGTTCCATGCCCCTCCCCCCAA
>Ga0126342_10001372_pt1 | contig 33904 bp, 37 predicted proteins | sample Cyp1metagenome_FD_92528 | JGI IMG/M metagenome (GOLD analysis project Ga0126342, IMG submission 92528) | Coral microbial communities from Lord Howe Island, Old Settlement Bay, Australia - Cyphastrea 1 metagenome | ecosystem: Host-associated > Invertebrates > Cnidaria > Coral ...
AAAGGGCTTTTTGGTTCCACCTGCGACCCCCTGATCGATCCTGAGCCCTGTACAGCCACACATGTATATGTGCGTACCCTGCAACTGGCAATGTGACAGCTGGAACTGTGGAATTCACAATATGTATATGTATATGTATATGTGTATGTATATGTATATGTATATGTATGTGTATATGTATATGGTTATGTATATGTATATGTATATGTATATGGCTATGTATATGTATATGTATATGTAAAAGACATGTTTTTAAATAATTTTCGAACATTTTTCATGAACATATGCTACAAAACAACTTTTTTTTTGCCGAGCGAAGGTGCGATCTCCGACTGTTTCCAACCGTTTCCCCTTGGACACCTTTGGACCTTCAAAAAAAAAAACTGCGTTGTGCGGAAATGTTTTTTTTTAGACATGCGGGTTGGACAAGTTTTGGCCTGAACATGTTTCCGACCGTTGCCGACCGTTTCCGACCGTTTCCGACCGTTTCATTTTTTCTGAACGCTTAATTGGACCACTTCCATTTATGGAAGGCTGATCCAGAGCAAACCCGTGCAAACCATGATGCTTAAGTTTTTTCGTGCGACCCTTGTGCGCGTACACTGCACCAAATATTGCATCTTGACCTTGATATCCAATATTCCCTAAAAATCACAAAACCCCAGGAACTTGTGAAATTTAATATGTATATGTATATGTAACTATATGTATATGTATATGTATATGTATATGTATATGTATATGTATATGTATATGTATATGGATATGGTTATGGTTATGGTTATGGTTATGTATATGTATATGTATATGTATATGAATATGAATATGATACTGTTTTTGGTGGCTTTGCTCAAGGTCAAGAAACATGTTTCCATGGATCATGAACAATTGCAATTTTGGACAGGTAGTTGCTTACGGTCTGGACTGGATCCGTGAGCTTGTGTTGACTCAGCCGTTTTTAGTCAAAAACTCTGATGATTACTAGGTTTACCATGGTTTACCATGGTTTACCAGCAAACTGAGGAGAAACTGGAGAAGCACTTCATCTTCAACTTCTCTGATGACGCCCAAGTGGCACCCATGATTTGGGGCGGCTACGCCAGCGATGGGTGCATCGTAGGGATTATCAGCGGTCGAGTGTGGACTTGAGGCAAGAGAGTAGAGGCAACTCTTTTGGGGTCTATCTGAGTCTATCAACAAAAAAGGCATTTTGCCAACAAAACACAGGTGCACTGCAAGACTAAAAAAAATTCAGGTGGCTGAGTCACCCTTCGAGATTCTTGATCAGAGAGAACTCCAGACATTGCAAAACAAGTGCAGATGGTGAAACTGCACAAATGGAACTGGGGAAATCTCAGCGCCTTCGGCTATCGATTCTGATGCGTTCTCCACCAATTGATTCGCTGGCGAAAAGGGGCCGGATCTCCTGGGCTCTGTCATAGTGCAGTATGTCTTGCCAATGATTGCTGTAACCTTCCGATACCATGGTATCTGGATAGCCCTAGCTGCAACCTTGCTGGTGATCTCTAGTGTCGTGCCTCGATGCCAGGGCAAGGGGAAGTTTGATGATGGAGAGGCAATATGTGGCATTCAGGGTCAATTCTCAATGGATGGTGTGTCCATCCGACCATGTCGGGATTGCTTGAGAAAATCGGCCAGGGCCGTGTGTCTGATGGCTTGATCTTGAGCAATGTACCAGCTGAGGCGACACGCTGTGACTTGTGAGTGCATCAAACCGAGATTACCCGACAAAAATGTTGGGATTTTCATGGCAACTTTGATGGGGACTGACGGTGGGATGTTGGAGCACCCTATTTACAGACAAACCCATATCATTTTTAAAAACCATATGGAAGATATGAACAGTTCCAGCGCTTGCCTGAGAACGCAACGAAACCAGAGGCTGTTGCAGTATTGTCGAGGTAGCAACGCTAGTGTTCAAACGGACAGGGAGTTTTTTTTTGTTTTGAACGGGTGCTACTTTCATATCTTGGAGATGGGTTTTTGAAACTACAGAACACATCAGAACACATCAGATTTTGGGATGAACATTTATTTTTTATATAGTGTATATTATATATATATCCAGGGGTTTTATGAATATATATATATATATAATCAATCTCAGATTTTTCATGGTGTCCAGCGTCAAAACGACTCAGTCGCTGGAGGTGAACACGCTGGATGCTTTGAATCGCCACTTCCGACACTTCGGTGAGGCGCGCCCCGTCACACTGCAGCATGTGGCAGCAAAGGCTCAAGCAGTGTGTCAGGATCAATGACTCTATATTTGAATATTTTTGATACAATCATGTATGTATCTACATTGTAATTAGTAGATTATTATATAGTAAATTATATAGTAACAATATATGTATATATATATAAGTATACACAATATTGGACGATACGAGTAACGGCAACACTGATAATGATAACGAAAATAGCAACAGCACAAATAATAACAATAACAATAACACCAACAATAGCAAACATAGCAGTAATAATGGCAATAGCAATACCAATACCAATATAACAAGAACAATCAGAATAACAACACAAATGACAATCATGATATATCAAAGCTAATACTGTAATGATGATAGTTATAAAACATGATACGGCTAGCAATAATGACAAGAATAATAATGTTGTACATGATATGATCCTTGATATGATAGTGAATCATCGCAATTATCCCAATCATCATGAGAAATCATGAGAAACCATAAGAGATCATGATAAATCATGAATCATAATACATCTTTGAACCGATCTGGGCCTTTGAAAAAATGACCCCCAGGTGCTAAAGATCACCTCCCAAGTGAACGAGGTGAAGCTGCAGGGCAGCTTTTTTTGTCAGCTGCGAAGAGGAGAGATGCAAATCACTGAATTATGGTTGTTGATTATTGATGAAAATTCAGAATTTCCTGGTCATCTGGAGTTATCTGACTATTTCAGTTCAAACGCATCAAACTGATGTCCATTGTTTGAAGATGGTGTGCTGAACGCTAGTTCTTGAGTATTCTGGACAGATTTTTTCATCACTTTGAATATTTTTTGAAGCATGACATGCAGATGATTCACTGGATTGGTTTGAGGAATCCCTTGATTCACTATTACCCACTACAGTTTATTATTCTAGACTTGATGAGAAAAACATAGAAAAACTATATTATGATAGATTACCCATGTTTTTCTTTTTAATTACCATCAATTATTACTGTCTATCCATGTTTCCTACGGGATGTTCCTCCAACAATCCCGTAAGTGCTGCTTCTGGCTGCGAGGGCAAGGCCTATGTGCAGTTTGCCAGCAAGGCTTCGGCGGAGGCGCCGAAAAATCGGGTGAAAAATGAAGCCAAAGTTGGATTTATTGGCATTATTTGGCAATAATCAACTAATAATCAACTAATAATCAACTTTGGTTAATCAACTAATCAACTAGCCATTAATCAACTAATTAAGTGTTTGGTTATACGCAGAAATCAACTGGTTAAACAACTAAAAATCAACTAATCAACTAATAATCAACTAATCATTGGATTAATTGGAAAAATTGTATTAATCAACTAACTAATCATTAATAATCGACTTAGCTGACTCTGCGAAAACTTCATGAACTGGCATGACATGTGATGAAACTTCCATCGATTGCTATCGAATCAACCAGCAAATTTATGGGAAATCTATGGGAAATGGCCCATTGATAGATGATTAAAATGATGATCTACCTATAATGGGGACATCAACCACATCAACCACTCAGCTTCCAGGCTGCTGCGAGTGTGCCTGTGCTGGACCGTCCAGAGATCACGGTGGCTGGGGGCACAGTATCCCACAGATTTTGGGACTGCGGCCTGCTGCGGAGTCATTTGAAGACAAGTGGATGTTGGCTTGGATTGTATATGATTATCAACCATGTGCAGAATATGATGTATATGGATTGTAATTATATGGCTTATGTTCGGCGGTTTTAGTATTTTTTCGACTTTGGGGTACAGCCTACAAAAATCATGGGTGAACCGACATACGGAGGAGTTGTTAGTTCTGGGGGTCAGCGAGTCAAAATTATTGTTCCAAAACAATTTATGGTGTAATTTTGCGGGCGCGTTGGTGCCCCCATTCTTGACCCATACCAAATCTAGCTGAGTTTTTAAACGTTTTGTTGTGATATGTCAGATTTTTCCTCTCATTATTTGACAGATGCCTTTGCTTGCATCTTTGGATGCTTTACATCGGCATGGCTTGGAATTTGGCTTCAAAGATCGCCAATTTGCGTGGCGTCAAGTGGTGTTTCTCGGGTGACCTACCACGCCAGTGGTTGTTTCGCCGGACATCCACGCCATGGGGCTCACAGGATCTCATTTGCGCTTCCAGGCGAAAAATTGGGCTGGAGCTTTGCTGACAAGTTAGAGACACATAGTAGGACCCCTACTATCAGTTAACCCTGAAAGAACATGATTGAGATAGATTTAGCTGTTCATGTTGCAGTCCCATGCAGTTTTTTCTTTACGACCAGAAATGGAAGATAAGTTGACCTTGACCCACGTGACATCTGCAGGATGTAAGCCCATGGACGAGCGAGATCATCGAAGCTCGGCGAATGTACCAATGGGCATGCAAGATGCATCATTTTTAGCATTCAAGCATTCATTTATCAGAGGATAATATTATGCATATGACCATCACATATATATATACATATATACATATTTCTATGTGTATATTATAGTATCTGATATTCTAGTATATGTATTATACACATATACAATAATATATGTGTGTATAATACATATGTATGTATTTGTATTATGTACATACAGTATACACATATATATATATAAATAAATAAATAAATAAATAAATAATTTTGACCCATGAACACCACTGTGGAATCTTGGTGCACTCCTAAGTCAGCTTCAAGGTGAAGAACCAGATGCAGACGCCAGCATTGATCTTGGAAGCCAAACACCATCACCGACCTTCCCCGGAGAAGGAGAAAGGGGAGATCGGGGAGATTCCATTGGAAAAACATGGAAAACAACGGTGGTTAAATGATGGTTACATAATGTGGTAAACCCCAAGAATAAACCATCTGTGAAATCACCATTAAGGGGCCGCGCAAGGTTTATTGGGTTTAACCACATTAGATTGTTAGATGATGGGAAAACTTTGATTCTTGGGGTCTCAGACTTTTTGACAACTCGAAAAGTGCTTCAAAAGTGAGCCCCCATTCTTTGAAGGGATTCATGGACAATCCGGCATCGTCAATGAGATGCGTGGTGGCTGCACATGCAGGTTGTTGAGCATAGGGTGCTTCCGGGTGAACACGTCATTGTGCTGCTGGGCGGCAATGGTCACCCATGATCACCCATGGTCACCCATGATCCGCTTCACATGTGACACATTCGGGTGGTGTTTACAAGGGCAGAGCATCAACGAAACAAACAGTCCATGTTTTTGCTTTGAACACAAAAAACACAGCAACCTTTCAGGGTCTTGCAAGATCGGTTTTTTGCGATACTTTACGGGGGAAAAATGATGATTAACAATTTTTTTGGCGTTTTCCCCATGAATTTGATAACCACAGAATGAATGGCTCAAGGTCAGGCCGTCTGCAAGAGCCACGTGCCACATTCTACATCCGCACAGGTGGGGTCACCGGTGACCCAAGTGTTGGGGTAGCCTTAGTCGACCCACACAACTTATAGGATTTATATGGATTTATAGGCTATTTGAGGCATATTGCCATATTTATCAATCACAATCCATGTTGAGGGTTGATGATTTTGACCCATTTTGATGGAACCATCCAAGAAAAGGGCCTTGGAGCTCGAAAGACCAAACTCAGTGGAAATCTGGGAGGGTGTTGCCAGTGAGCACAACTACTTGTATGTTCCCCGAGGTTCCCTTGCTTTGTCTGACATGTTTACAGTCATCTAAACATATCATATGGGCTTGTAGAAATTGCACCTCACTTCATCACAACTAAGCTTTCAAGTCCCCTGGAACTTGATGGAACTTGACAAAACCTTTTCAGCTCAGTTACAAGTGGTTTTTTTCACCAACCAGCAAGATGTAACATCCACTGGGCGAAGGCCAAGCGTCGGCAATGGAGGTGAAGGCGCCTCACTTGGCACGGTTGGTGATCACCAATGACCCCCATGGCCTTCGCGTGGAGTCCCAAGACGAGGACGGACGACTCTGACAGACTGATGGATGGTGATTATGTAAGAGGAACCAACGGGAACCAACCTTAAAACGGGAACTGCTTGTAGAATTCAGGGTGTATGGAGAAGTATGGTCATTGACAGAGATTGTGTATAGTGTATGGGTTGAGAAGAGGATTTTTTCGGGAATTCGAGTTTTTTTTCCCCCTACGCAAAGTAGATCCACCGGTCACCACTTTTGGGCATTGATCACGTCGGAGTGTTTTCTGGTACTCAGCTGTGCAGGAGGTGAGTATCTCAGACCTTGAGAAGGATGTTGCAATGATGATTCCGGGCAGTGACACGGTGCCAATGTTACTGCGCAATGAGCATTTCAAGGACGGTGAAACATGTGAAACATGTGAAACATGTGAAACGGGTGTGGTTGAAATCCGCTGAGTGACTTTCAAAATTGAAGGTGCTCAGGAAAAAGAGTTCTACTTCTGAGGTGAGCCAAGTTGCCAAAGATAGGTAAAATATGGTAAAATGGGTGATCTTACCCTCCAGCCCAAAACCACTTAATTTAATGGTTTTTGAACCTACAGCTGTCTTGCAGAGTTTCTCGCGGACAACTTCAGTTTGTTTGAGGAAGTGGCTACTGGGGTAGTCACTTTATGGGTACGTGTCTGAATATCTAAGAATGTGGCCTCCTCACAAATCTTAATTCTTTTCAGTCTTTTAAACAAAGTCAACACCACACCATTCCAGAGGGTGCCGAATTCTCACCCCTTTTTCTTCCACTGTGCAGGATGTTCGCCCGAAAAGCGAGCGCTTCGCTGTGGGCGGAGCATGATGATGGATGCTGAGCCGTCCCGCATCCGCACAGAGCTCATTCGGTAGGACTTTTGCGTGGCCTGTGGGGCCAACTCCATTTGACGAAGTGACTTGGAATTTAGACTTCATGCTTCTTTGTCAGCGATCCAAAATGTCACGAATTGTTCATTTATTTTGGATGAGCATATGAGCACAATTGAGCACATATCAAATTTTGTTTCATGTCTAGCCATGTCTAGCCTATCGCTTGAAAGGACCCTCTTGAGCCTAGAGACAAAGAGCATGATGCACGGTGCTCCCCTGCGGGCCCGTTTGCAGTTGACTGACTGATTTTGTCGATGCCATCGCGGCATCGGCGCAACTGTACAGGGTGTGGAGCTGAGTCAAACTCGACGCATCTCGACACAGTGCCACGATTGGATCATGGCTGGACCAATTAAGAACTCCACTCACAGTTGTGGATTCAACCCCGACATGCGCAGAGAATAAGCAGCTCACAAGTGCCGTGAAAGCCGCATTTCAACGCCTGGAACACTGACCTCTGAAAGAGTATGTATAGTCACTGTGGAGCCTTCAGAGTTTATCGAGGAGAATGATGGTGACCGATGGTGAGCAGGATTTCCAGCGGTCGCAGGTGGCACAAAGTCGGCTCAATTGCAGACAAGCAGACCAGTAGAAATGATGTTCTTTCACCGTACTTGCAAACAACATTGTAAAACCATGTAAAACCAAACCTCATTCGTCTTGCGCAGAATCTTAATTTGGACCTGACCTGGATGAACAAGGTATTCCTTTCCATTCTTAAAACTTCAAGCGAAAGCAACAATTTTCACGAGAACCACTTTCACTTGCTCAGTTCAGTTATTTGCCTCTTGCATCATTTTAACCGTTAGATCACTCCAAACACGATCTGTCTAAACTTCAACCGTTTCAACGTTTTTCAGTGCCTTTTCAGTGACCTTTGTCCAACTTCATAGTTCCGACAGCCCTCGATCCAGCCTGGCGATCGCCGAATCCATGACGGAGGAGACGAAAGAGATGGTGTCGATTTGTTACATCACCGGTGAGGGCGGCACCTTGGCATCTCCGAGACTGTGTCTGCATCTACACCGCAACGAGGCTGTAGTGTCCCGCGTAGCCCAGCAGCTGTTGGACCATTGCTTGGAGAAGGTGCCGGATGCTCCGGCCAGGAAAGAGGTGGGGAAGGGCTCAAAGTTCTTCGATTTCCAGTAGGATAATTATTTATAAGATTTTATAAGATGTTATAAGTCTATATTATAGTCATTTATAGTCTATATTTGTCTCTATGGTTTGAATATGTTTCAATACCCCAAAACTGTCCGACGATAAAAGGTGGTTATTTAATATAGAGACATTGAAAGACTGAAAAGGACCTATTTTGTGCTTGTGAAATATGGTTATATAGTTATATAGTTATATAGTTATATAGTTATATAATATAAATACCACAGATGACGTCAAATCAATGTGTTGGTCAATTGGTGCCCCATTTGGAAAACCAGGTGCCACGAGAAGATGTGAAGCACGGCGAGCTTTTGCAAGAGCTCCACAGCCGTGGCTACTTCCTGGATGCCGACATCACGGCCTATGGCAGGTTGGAAGCTGGAGACCTCGGAGCTGGCGATGCTGGCGATGCTGGCGATGGCGATGGCACCGTGGGGCCGATCGAAGCCATTGGACTCAGTTCCAACCTGAAAACCAGGGACAGGGCCTTTGCCCTGGCGATGAGCCTGGCCATCCTCCTCAGACTCGAACCTGGAACTGCGAACATGATCTGCAACAACTTTGGTGTCGGGGAGCTGCTACACCAGGCCTGTAGCTGATTTCCCTCAGTATACTTATGTTTTCCTCTTGTTCCGCCGTCCCATTTGTTCTTTGTTGGTTTCTCTTTCTGTTCTGCTTCTCCCTTTCCTATTTCCTATCCTGCATCTTGCTGGTCTTCTTCGTTGCCCGCGCTAAAAACCATGCTTTCCGGTGTCAATTTTTGATTCGCCAATCTGATGATCCAGTAAATCCATGAAATCCCAAGAAATCCTGCCCAATCCCGTGAACTGCCAGGCGCGGCAGCAACGTGGCCTATGGACGGTGAAGACCAAGCTGCCCACGGACGAAGAGATCTTTCGCTTCCAAATGGCATTGACCACCTGGCCACGTGGCAATCCCAGTAGATTTCTTCGCTTCGAGCAGCTGGAAGAAGTCTAAGAGATGGGTTTGGTATCTGAAAATGTGCGGAAACCGGGGAAAAACCTGCAAATCTGGAAATGGGTGGGAAACATGGGAAAACCCTAGAACCCCAAAGTTTAGAAAACGCTGTTCAAGCATTTTCACCATGAAAATCCAGCCAGTTTGTTGCATCCCGGCATTTTTGGACAAACCCATATGCGGCAGTTTAGAGATCCACACACTACATGGACTTGAGAGATTTTAGTGAATTTGTTCGCACCTTCAAAGCCAAAGTTGCCGAAGGGAGCCAAACTAGCCAGTTGCAACTTGCACTTGCAACAGCGTGCTCACACGCCAATGACGAAATGAGCGCATGAGAAAAACCAGCTCTGCTAAAGTGCATTTTTAGATGCGAAACTTGGAAATTTCAGAATAGACACCCATTCAGGGTATGGGTTTTTATTGGGTTCACGACATTATAGTGTCTTGCAAAACTCTGGCATTTGCTTCGTGTTTCCTCGATGGTGATCTTCCCGGACCATTAAAAAAAAGGTTTCTCAGGTCTTTGGGGGCACATGGGAAACCATGCTGGATGACAAAGCGTAAGGCCTGGCTGTTGCGGCCAAAGGGCAAGGCACAGGGGTGTTTTTTAACTTCCGGCCAGGGTTCACCAGATGGAGAATTAATAGAATTAACACCTGATAAACTTGGTATGGAACTTTTCTAAGTGCACTTGGGTGTGGTTGTTGCCAACTCACAGTCCTTGCGCTTTTGCGTGGAAAACAACTGGTGGATTTCTTTGTTGGGATTGGACTCGCAGTTCTTGAAGTTCTGTAGGTTTTTTTTTCCAAGAACAAGTCCTACATACCTTGTAGCTATATTTCTGTATGGTCATAAAAAAATACAATTTTTCTACATTTTTCTACATACCTAAGTATGACTTTTACAATGTTAGCTATTTTAGTATGGTCATAGCACTTTTAGATGTTGGACCAGGGTGGCCCAAGACACCAATCGACCGTCGGAGCCAGGGCAGCGGCAAAGGCAAGTCAGATGGTAGGCGCGGGGCAAGCGATGCATTGGTTTTGGTTGGTTTTGGTATACTGTACTGAGGTAAACCCAATTATACATACCATCCCCACTGGAGGTTTATGAAATTGGCATTTATTGGCTATGGCTATACCTCTTTAATGATGATTGATCGGAGCAGTTCAGTCACGAACTCAAGGTTGTGTGTGTGCGCACAGCCAGGCCTGCCGAGAATCGAATCCTCTGCACTGATCCTGAGGCATGTCGAATCAGTGGATTCTGACGGGAGTCATGTTTTCGGAGTCAGCTGGATTTCCGAAGCTTGGAAACTAGGCCACAGCAGGTTGAGAAGATGGTTCCAGCTCATCCTTTTAGTTCATTGACCTCAGCAGCCTTGATCACCCAGGAGCAGCGCAATATTGAGGACATGAAGATCAAACGTGAAGAAGTGGCGTGAGAAACTTGGAAGGTGGAAAACGGAAGACAAGACCACTCGGTGAACCTTGCCGTTTGATATGATTGGATCAAGTGGTGTATTCACACTTTTTGTTGACAAGGCATGTCAACGTCTCCGAATGAGGGTATTTGTAAAGCATCCAGAATACAGGAATGCACTACCATTGAAATTTCCTTTGAGAATCAAATGGCGATCAGCAAGTCTGAGACCCTATTTTGACAGATGATGGCTGACATCCTCGGAAAAATGCATGTAATCCCATGCTCCACAACCTTAAGGACCCTTTTCAGGGACGCCAAATTGAATCCATGGTTCCTGTCCGGGATGTCTATAGAATGCTATAGATATCTCATATTGGGGGGGGGAAGGGTTCATCATGGTCCCAGGTCAAGGAAAACCGCACTGCTGGCCAATCTCACCAATCAGATCAAGGTGAGGACTGGTGAGGTTGAGCGACCGGGATGACAGGGGCTGTGGTGGAGAACGTCATTTTCAGGTTCCCCTTGGTGTATGCTATGGACCTGTTGGGGATTTAGATGGACTTGAGTATCCACAGTTATATGTTTGGTAATGTTACCCAAGGATTGCGACTCATCAGCCCCGGCGTCAGCATGACAAGATATACAAGATGAAAATCAAAAGTGATACTGGGATTTAATCAAACCAATACAAACAACTATAGAACTATGGGTGGTGGTTTCAAACATTTATGTTCAACCCATTTCAACCCTATTTGGGATGATCAGCGCCCACAGAGTTTCTGTGTCCGTTGAACGATCGACGTGTCCGCAGGCCATCATGGCCAAGATCAGCGATGCCAGCGTTTCTGAGGCGCAGGATGCACTGTAAGTTTCCACCCGCCATTCGTGTAGCTACTGGTGGTACCACGGTGGTACCACGGTGAAGTTATGGCTGGTTTATGGCTGAAAAAAAAGTGGGAGATTTTCTCATTTTGGGAGCCGTTCTCGGACATCTCGCTTGGCCTGCTAGGCCAAGCGTGAGACGCTGCGGACGCTGCTTTTGGGGCTGAAGGCTGGTTGACAGCATATTGACAGGACGTCATAGCAGCTGATGGGTAAGATGCCAGGATGGTTCTTGAGTCATAGATGTCATAGACAGTCATAGATGTATAATATATATGTATATATATAATATAATATGTATATGATATATATATATATATATATATCTATAATCTATATGTATATATAACATATTGACGTGCACTGTACAGAGTTCTTGAGGAAAAGCTCGATTTGCTGGGAGCCTCAGAGGATGGAGCAGGATGTCGTCAAGTTCCATATGTCCGGTTTATCATCATTGTCCCATATGCCCACCGGGCCATAGAGAAACTCCACATTTCTTAGACATTTTCCGTAGGGTCATACAGTTATACAGAGTTATAGACCATGTGGACCACCCAAAAAGGTTACAGCAGTTGAGCCGAGTGTGAATGTCGTAAGGTTGAGCGGCCCAAAGCAAGACACCAGGACTGGAGTGGCCCCAATGTTGCCTCAAAGCCACATTTCTCCCTAGAATTCATCAGCAATCCTCTCAGTTGCATTGTGATCCTGTTTTAGGGAGCAAATGAAGGAAACGACAGTGTTGAAGCGCCTCAAATTCCACATTGGCATACTCATACATCGTCGAGATGGCCGTGGCAGGATGCTGGGCCCTCCAAGGCCAGGGCTTTGCACATTGGTGGTGTAGTGTAGAAACAGTGGATCTGAAAGCAAACAGATTTCACCCTGAGACTTTCAGCTGCAGTTGTGACCATTCCAGGAGCAAGCAACTGGATCTCCGCACACGGCTGTTGAAGTTCCAGCTGACCGAGGAGTTTTTGCAGTGGCAGGATTTGTTGGAGGATGGGTCAAAACCTATGGCACCATGGCACCATTTGAATGGGGGGATGAAACAGTTTGTTGAACATCCCTGGGGAAAACAGGGCTACCAGGGTTTTGACATGTTTTGACCCATTCCCATTTAATCTTTCCATTGTATCAGCAGGGATTCTGCAAAATGCCAAAGGTTTCTCCACATTGCTTTGAGAAGATTTTGCACCATCAGCATTTAATAGCCATTATTAATCACCATTATTCACCGTTATTAACCACCATTTTTCACCACTATTAACCAACATTATTTACCATTATTCACCATTCATATCACAGTAAGCAGCAGTTTTTTTGGGGGACGGGGGCAACCAGGGTGAGGGCCCCATATGAGGAGACCTCCTTAGAGGCCCTGCGGGAGGAGCTTCGGAAACTGGCCGGAGACCAGGTGCCCCTGCCGAAGCTTCCAGATTCCATCCCATGGAGATCCATAGCTATGTTAGTTTACCAGAGGGTAGATAAACATGATGATCCGTAGAACATTTTGATTAGATGATTCGATAATTTGTTCGATGATTTCGACAAAAACCCATGATGTTCGATACCACCTGTGGAAGATTTGTGAGATGATAGAGAACACCTCTGGATGATTTGTTCGATGATTTTAGATGATCATTGGATTTTTTTTTTGACAATACCATTGGAAAATACCATCAAAATACCATGTCATAGAATTGGATGATGGGAAAATTTACAGGAAAGCCCATTCAATTTGGTAAAAATCCATGGTTTCCGGTTCCGATTTTCCCAGCAAAACCAATCCAATGACCATGGGAACATACCCAGAGGTGGCAGATCTACGCCTGGAAGATGGGGACTTTGCTGTGGCACAGTGCGCCGGCTCGGCACCGCGGGGTTGGGAGATGTCTTTTACCACAATCAAAGACATGTAACATTTGTTCTAGAAATAGAATTTCCATTCATTTCCATTAATTTCCATTAATTTCCTGAAACCACCACTACATTTCTTTTGGGAACCGGAATAGTTGAGCCTCTATCCTTTGGGAAGATCCAGTGCATAACTTGGGACACCAGATTTGTGCTGAAATTAGTGGCTCCAGAAAGCGATGTCCATACGTTGTGCAGGATCTTCCACCAGCAAACCTGTGATGACTCAATGAGGCAGCATGGTTCCTTGATGTTCCTTGGTTCCTTCATTTGAGGTGCTTCCAAACTTCAGCTGTGACCAGTTGAAAGCCAGTTGAAAGCCAGTTGAAAGCCAGTTGAAAGCCACCAACACATTTCTCCTTCGCATTTTGAATCCATTTCAACTGGCACTGCCTGGTTCAATATTACTTCAGGTGAACAAGCAATCAGGGTCTATAGCATGGTGACCATCATAGACCTATTGTCCATCTATGAAAATCATTGAACATCTATATCATCTATGGTCCATCCATAGATTGATCGATGGAAATCAGATCTTCAACCGGTTCAACGCTTGAAATTTGCACCGCCAAAGCGCGCGCGATGGAAAATGCAGAAAATCCTCCTGGGATCATCAGCTCCTCGGTGACAGCGACAGCTCGTGACAGCTCTCAGTGTTGGCGATGCCGGAAATTGCAGCGGAATAGATATCTATCTGACTATCTGATATCATACATACACTGTATATATATATATACGTATATATATATATATATATATACGTATATATATATACGTATATATATATATACACATGATCTACTATATATATATATATATATATGATCTACTATGTATATATATATATGTATATATGATCTACTATATATATAGATATATACATATAATATGATGTACACTGTCATCCCATGTCTGGGGCTTCGGATCCGTTCCTGCTTTATTTGAGGTGCTCTCTGTTTGGTCTGCAAAGCCTTGGGCCAACGGACGGTGGTATGATGCCTCTCCCTACTTCAACCTACCTTTGGCCATTTGCAAACGCTTCCCGAAGTGCGTCGAAGGTGGGCACCTGTTGAGTTTTCGGCTTTTGAGTACATTGGGTCAGAAAGCATTGTGTGGCTATACATATATATATATGTATACACGTACATTATATATATATATATTTACATATATATATATATGATATATTTATATATAATACTTTCACTAAGTATACATATTTGTACAGATATACAATCAAACATATAGATAGATATAATCGATTCATACAGATGCATCGTGAAATCAAGTCCAACGTTCACTTAGCCATGGCGCTGAGCAACGAAAATAAACCAGGCTCCTGCGAACATGGACAGGGCGCCTGCCCTGCGACCTGGCAAAGTTTCCAGGGTCACTGTGCTTTGGCGACAATTTTTTCGTGGATGTTGGGGACGGATAACGACTGGGATATCTATGGATATCCCATGGAGAACTGGATGATGTTTAGAGGGTTTAGGTTTAAACCAAGGTTGGGATTGAGCAAGCAATTTTCTGATGTAACATGGTATAACATGGTATAACATGGTATAACTGTATACCCTACAAAAATTGCACCCCCATGGCTGAGTACCCCCCATAATTGACTTGACCCATGGGCATTGAAACATGTGCGGGTACCTTGACAGTACCTGTCCTGAGGTTACTTCGTTATCAAACATCCCCTCGTTTTTGCAGAAGCGGAGACACGGTGCAAGGACAGTTTGTTGGGATGCGGCTGGTGAAGCAACAGTTTGACCTGAAGACTTCTGTACAAGCAAACGCAGACAAGAGATGGGTTTGGGAGGGATTTAAACATCGCAGATGTGCTGACAGATTTGGTAACAGGCACCTTCTCCAAACTGCAGCCGATGGCAGGAGCACGACTCAACCTTGGTCTCCATCCACTCCCAGGAAGAAAATGACTTCGTGCAAGGACTTTGCAGCTTTGGCTAAATGGAACAGTGGAGCAGTGGAGCAGTGTCGCTACGCTCCTTGTGTTGAATCTATATAGGAATACTGCAGGCCTTCATGGGAAGCATGTGTTTGGGTTTGTAAACAGCAGCTGCTTGTACCAATGGGATTTCAACCCCAATTACTGGCATCACAAGTGGGTTAAAACTGCGGGTATCCTGCAGTTTTGGATAACCCAAGTGGATGGTGGGCTTGAACAAGGACATAAAGCACACATGCCATGCCTACCATTTCTTCGTTGACTCCAAGGTGGACGCAACTTCTGCTGGTTGGGCTTGCAGGAGGGTGTGGGGGAGATCCAGAGTGACGATTGGGAACACTATGACAAAGTCGTGACACTCCTCAAATTCTTGGCTTCGATTGGTGGCAGTATGTGGCAGTAAACTTGCGGACGCACCCGCAGGTTTTGGTTCATATTCTTCGATTACACACATACCAGAAATATTCCAGAAATGCTCGAACAGAAACTCTACAAGAAACTCTAGTTGATGGGACAAACCAATGGTTTCCACGGAATTTCCCAGAGAATTTCCCACAGAATTTCCCATGTTTCCCTGCAACCAATCCATTGATACCGAAGGAGTTTCCGAACACTGAGAGCTGGCGCTGGCTCGACGCGCTCCTTGGATCAAGGGCAACAAATGGCAACCAATGGCAGCTATGTTTGGGAAATGCATTTTTTAAAAGCAAACATAGATATATCTATAGCATCATTATATATCTATAGCCATCCAAGCGCAGTCTCTGATGTATAATCGTTCCAACAGCTTCCTTGTTGTTTCGCTTGGTGCAAAAACGTGCTTGGATGCTGAAACGGTTCGTCTTGGAGGAGAATAGGGGATGGATCAATATTCAAGACCAAGATCTGGGGAGAGATTTGGTAATTTCATGTAATTTGCGTAGTCAACCACAAGAGTTTGTTCCCAACTTTGACCCATACTCACAAGGTCCTAAGGTCCGATCGAAAAATCTGCGGACAGCTGCATATTCTCCCAGGGCTCGGGGAAACAGATCATATTCTGTATACAGCCTGTGACCCTCATGACCCCAACTGAGGTCGGATAACAGCTATGATTCCTACTGGCATTGGGCGACGGGCGAACCCAACAACTTTGGTGGTCGCGACGAGAGCGATTCTTGGCACCAACGTTGCTAAGAAGTTCTCGAATTTTTGCCGTGCTCCACAGACTCCAGAAGCAGTGGATCGACATCAGGTAGCTGTGATGAACTTCAACCTGCAGGAGCATTTTGTGAAGGGGATGATCGAAGAGCACATATATAGGGGCCAAGTCAATGTTTGGGGGACCAAAACCATCTAATTGTGTCACATGCTTGGATTTTCTTGGAAACGCTTTCTTGGCGAACCCACAACTTTGGCGGACATCCACGACATTGTGCCAGACATGGGATGTTCCCCGATATGACAAATGCCAGCAGCCGCGGCTTCTATTGTTTCCTTTGCCCGTTGCAGGATATGGATAGGAATCTCACGGGCCGTTGGGCAGATGGACTTTGGTACGACCTCCCTGCACGCTTTTCCCTGGGTCGTGTCGGGAGTCTCGAGTTATTTGATGATTTTGATGCCAGGGGATGGTTAAAACACGTTAAAACATGTTAAAACATCATAAAATAACCTGTCAGACCTGTCCCCCAGAGGGCCCCAGAGGGGCAGATCCTTCACAGTGGTAGCCAGTAGCTAGTTGTTGAACCTGCCCGCAGCACTCCCAAGGCCATCTGCGAGTTTGAGGGCACGTGCAAAGCCGGCTGGGACCACTTCAGGTCTGGTCGCGGTATGTTGAGATTCGGTGGACTTTGACAACTTCAACTTTCCGAAGCAGGAATGGGATCCATTTTCCTGCGAAGAGTGTCATTATAGTGTATGCAGCAATATGGGGCCTTCTCAAAAGAGGGAACTCCCAAACCATTGGTTTCCCGAGTACATATCATTCATATAACGTATTTTGTTTTGGGGTTGACTTCCTCCAGAATCATCCATCATTAATCATCCTGTATCTCGCTGTTTTCATGGTGGAACGTGATTTTCCAAAGTATGGGAGATCCCATGGATTTGTGTCTGTTGGGTTTCTCAAAATCCAGTGTTTCGTCATAATTTTCCCTATTGAAAAAAATGATTTTGGACTAAGACTAGGAGGAAATCCATGGATGGCCATTATGGCCAATGGCCATGAATGGGTGTGTAAACAAAAATCCGCTGGTTCATCATCACTTCCCCAATTTTTATTTTTTTTCCCCCAGTGTTTCCCAATTGTTCACCAATTTTCCCAACTTTTCATGGCCATTGCTGGGAAAATGGGAGATCCGGGTCCAGGGACTCCTGCTACCAGCTCCAAAGATGGCCCGGGAGTTTCAAGGAGGCCCAAGGCCATTGCCAGGAGGTGCACTGTGCCGATGACGGGCAAAGGACTGGGTACTGGAAATAGATAGGATAGGTATTGAGAGTTATTGATAAGTCTTTATATAGATATATTATTTTTATAATATGATATATATATATATATATATATATATACAGTATATTGAGAGTTATTGATAGGTCTTGATATATGTAGGTCCTTCGATGGCAGTTCTTTGATGATTTTTGGGTGATTTTCCAGTGACCTTTGGGCATAGGGGAAGGATGTTTTTTTTCCCCACTGCTGAGATTCGAGTAGCAGCATTTTGCACCGGCCATTTTGCAAGCAACCTTACAGCAAGCCCTCCGTCTCTTAAAGTTTGCAAAACAAGTTCATTTATTTTTATAATAAATGCAGTATGCATGTATCTACATGTTATATATACAACATACAAAATCGCATATGTAATATTATATATATGTGTATATAGTTATATATATGTATGTATGTAATGTAATGTAATGCAATGCAATGTAATGTAATGTAATGCAATGCAATGTAATGTAATGCAATGCAATGTAATGTAATGTAATGTAGTATGTATATACACACACCTATATATATATTATGTATATATATAATTATATATACATATATATACATAATATATATATATATATAAATATGTGTATATATATATAAATATGTATATATACATATAAATATGTATATATATATACATATAAATATGTATATATACATATAAATATGTATATGTATATATATATATATAAATATGTATATATATGTAAATATGTATATATATGTATGTATATATATGTATATATATATGTATATATATATATAAATATGTATATATATATATGAATATGTATATATATATATATATTATAAATATGTATATATATATAAATATGTATTTATATATACATACATATTTATATATATATATATACCAATGGAAATACATGTTTGTGCTCAGGATTAAGCAGAGCCTTGAGATTCCCAAGCTTCTTCTGTGGTGTTTCCGGTTTCCTGCCCGTATAATCCCTGAATCAATTTCATGTTCCCGATCATTTTAGCTCATTTTCCGGATCGTCTGCCGCTCATTGTCCCCACTATCCCCGCCGACTCCCCGCCCATTTCCCGATTATTTTCCCTCGTAAGCGTTTCATCCATTCAGCAGACCAGCTCACGCTTAGTGTAGTGTTTTTCCACAGCGGGCCCTTTGAAGACGTTTTCTATAGCCATTGCATTACACTACGCTGCACCACACCACACCACACTACACTCAATTACACTACACTACACTACCCTACCCCACATTGCATTACATTACATTACGTTACATTACATTACATTACATTTCATTACGCTCATTGCACCACCACAAATGGAACTTCAACTACACTACATTAATTACACTACACCACAACTACAACTCCACCACACTACACTACACTACAACTACAACTACAGCTGCACTACACCACACTACATCCAGCAGTTGTGGGTGAGGCGACCGACCAGGTGACCACTGCAACCATTGCAGCCACTCCAAAAAACACAGCTCCAACCACCTTTCGGTCCATCAGTGGATTCGCTCTGCCATCTGTGATTCACAACAACCAATCTCTCCTGTAGGTTTCCTATTTTTGAAACTTCCGCCACCGCCTTGTGCGGCACTACTGGTAATAATATAGTATATTATATTATTATTATTATTATTATATATATATATATACACAGTTTATGTGAGATATGTAAATTAGAAACAAGACCAATCCATTGCATTTGAGTGTGGGAGCATCCAAGGCTTCCATTGCTCAGACCTGGAACCCAGTGGGTTGAGTGCCAGGCATCAGCTCATTTGGTCAGCATTTCTTCAGCAGAGGAGCAGGACTTTGTTGGGCTTCTCAGTTTGCTCCAGGAAATGGATACGAAATGGAGATGACATGGATGTGAGATGATGAATGGAGATGAAATGGAGACGAATGGGGCGAGTGCTTTGGGGCTCACGATTGTCAGAGTTGTGGGGTTCACATTGTCATGAATTCAACCCGACTTTTGAAGCAATGGCACCAACATGAAGATGCATCAAGTGTTCATATGACTCCACTAGTTGCACACAAGAATTGCTAGTGCTTGTGGATATTATACCCCGTTTGTATCACATCGTAATGAAATCAAATCAAATCGTATCAGATCATCAAATCATAGGTGGCATGACCCTCATTCTTGATAGAAATGCCTTCCCGTTTGATGTTAAAAACCCCCAATTCTTGGCGGTTATACCGTATACCGCCCTTTTTCATGGTTATATCCCATTTTTTAACGGGTAAACCAGCAGTTTTGATGAGTAAACCATCCGTTTTTGATGCTGAAACCACCATTTTTACTGAGTTCATTACACCATTTTGAAGCGGTGGCAACCACTGGCTGAGGTGCAGCGCCTCTGTGGATCCAACATGTGTTGGCTGGGCCTGGAGGAAGCATCAAAGCTAGGAGTCACAGCTGGGGCAATGGATGTGCTGGGAGGATGATAGGTGATGATGGGTCTATCATGGCTCGGAACATTTCGGACACCATTTTTCTTTTTAAAATTTGCGGCACACTCTGATAATCTGGGATATTCATGGAGGTACAAACCGCATCCGCAGTGTTTTCCGTTGAGGTCAGAACGCTGGAGATGGATCGATGGGTGCCACAACGGCAGTTGGAGATCGAAATGGAAGGGATGGAGTCCACTTGCCATGATGACCGCAAATTGGATGGTCAGCTCTTGTCCAAAAATGTGGACTTCTACAGCAAAAGGATGCAAAAGGAAAACCACCAACTAGTTCTATGATGTTCTATGATGTATAGTCATGCAGTCACGCCCCTATTTTTTTCCGTATGTTTCCATACTCTCCTGGTGAAATGCTGATTCTGATGGTGGGTAAGCTCCCAACCTTTCCTGCTTCGCTTCAGGTCCAGTTTGACTTTTGAGAACTGGCAGCAAGGAGAGCCTAACAACTACGGCCAGAGCCTTTGATCTGCACAGGGTGAGTTGGCAATGCGAATATCATGGGATGTATAACTAACAATCGCCGGACTAATAAACCCTTGTTAGGTATGTCATGGTATGTCTCATACTCCAAAATCATCCCAAGTTGACTGTGTGGTGATGAAGCGAAGTGCCGATGGTAGAAAGCCAGAAAGCTGAGGTGGCATCGACGAGAACCGAGCGATGATGAACCTGAACTTTGCAGAGGCAAATCCAACTTTGGATAGGAGTCCGTGGAGCATCATCCGATGAATCATAATTGGTTAGTCTCCAGAACAGGTCCTCCTAGAAGTGCAGTTTTTACATGATTTAAGATGATATTTTGAGAGGTTTTGCTGCACTCCTAAGGGCACTTTTACCCAACAATTTGATCAGAGTATTAGAAATCTTGAAAAATCAGATGAAATTCAATATATCCCAATCAAATTGATTAAAATCACACACAACCACAAGAATCGACAAAACATTGCAAAGACCAAAAAAACTTCGAAAACATGTCCAGTCTCTTTGGAGTACGGAAGGGGGGGGTCCAGGCAAGAGTCCCTGAATATAGTGTTTTTTGGTGTTCTCGAGTTTTTTTTTGTTTTCTGGGGGGAAGCCTAATTTGTATTTTCTAAAGGGGGAAGGCCTTATTTTTATTGTATGGAGGTTGCGTATTTTTTTCTAAGCATAATGAGTGCCACCCTCTTTTCAAAGGAATAAACACGTATTGCATCTTTTTCAAGGTAATATTTAATGAAGTGATCAAGTACTTTCTTAAAGGAATGCCGCGCTCTTGAAAAAGGCAATGTGTACTGTATATTCAAATTTTATCTTGGAGAGATGCTATCCTTCTCTGAAAGGACTATACCACCTCTATGGAAGAAACACCATATTTGTTCCAAAATATATGGAAGACATGATGTACTCTTTCAAAAGGAATGCTGTGCACATCTCAGGGCCCTGCTTCAAAGTAATGATACACTTTATCAGAGGAATGTTGCCCTCGCTGTAGGAAAATGTTGCATGGAGGTATGCCACAACTTCCTCAAGGAATGCCACATTCTTTTAAATGATGGCTTATGAGAAGCATGCTGTTGCCCTTAAAATCTAAGTTGATACTATGTTTTAAAAACACCCATTTCTTCAAGAGAACAGTACGTATGCTTATCCTTACAAAACGTTCCATATCTCTTAATGATGCAGGGAACTCAGGAAGATGCAGTACTACTTGGACAAAATGGAATCCCCTGTCAATCAAAAGTGCTGTATCCTCTCGTTCATGCTTGCCATAAAGACATGCAGCATAGAAGCAAACACCACCCTATCGTTTGAACGTGGCGCAACCGGTCAAAATTGAATTCCATTTCTCTTTGATATTCATTGGCTCAATACAATATTTATAGATATTTATAGCAATAACGGCTGTATTGCAGCATGTTTCTACCAAACTGAATCTTCCCAGCTGATTGACGGGTTTGCTTGCAGGTCCTTGTAGTTCATTGTTGCCTGATGTGCAAACTTGGACATGTACCGTATACACACAAGATCACACAAGACTTGAAGCCAAAAATTCTGCCACAATACATACCTATATATAGCTCTACAACTGCTACGCCTCAAAACTAAGATAGGCATAAGCAGATGTTTTAAGTGACTCATTTTTTACATTGTTCAAAATATAAGACTTACCAAAAGGCGCACTCCCACAAAGACTCGGACTCTTAGCAAATGGGGTTAGTTCACCCCGGGTGGAAGTATAAATGGGAGAACCCGATGGGACTTACTGCTGGTATTCCATTTTTCTGAGACACCAGGTCTTGAAGAAAGCGCCCAAGGCATGGATCAGGACACCGGAGTTGCACGCGGCAGCAATATCATGACACCCATCTTCGGTAATTCACCCTGCATGTTATGGGTCAATACCTCACATCGCTAAACAAATGCTCAAAACAAGTGTCATTTGGATTCATTTGGCTTCAAGATGATAAATCATGATAAATCATGATAAATCATGATAAATCATGATTCATGATAAACCAGGATTCACGATCCTGCATCAAACATGTAAATCTCAACGAGGTCCAACTAGAAGGCCCCGCACCAGGAGCCAACAGGCTGCAGCGTGGCAGAGGGCAGCTGCAGCGGCCCAGGACCTTGTGATCCCATGAGGTCCCAAATAACATCAACTACGGGAACCAAACATGGCAATGTAAAATCCTCATTTATAGATGATGTTCATTGTTTTTCATTGTTGTTATTGTTCACTGTTTTTCACTGTTGTTCATTGTTTTTCATTCATTGTTTTTCCCGTTAACACTGCCATTTCGATGGCGATTTCCCATTTCCCATTGTCATGTTTGATTACGGAAGTGTTTCTTAATGACCATGAGCCACCCGGCATGTTCATCCCAGCAGGGACTCCAATGAATCCGGTCAGTCCCAAAAACATGCCAGGAGTCCCTAGGACTTAAGGTACAGTGTTTCCGAATTACAGTACTTAAGGCTTAGGAGGTTTGAAATACAACAAAACACCGTTGCGGTCATCCCGCGGATGCAATAATCGTACACAAAAAAATGAACCACATTGTTTGCGGAATCAAGTGAATTAGATTGATGTTTATTTTCAAGTCATATAAAATATATAAATCTGTGAATGTCATTTGGCTCTGTTTTGTGGCGTATCGTTGATAAATGCATCCGCCATGCCCCAGGAGTCCCAGGAGCCCAAGCTCGGTGCCGGTGCCAGCTGGACGGATGGCAAGTGGTACGATGTGCCCATGGATTTTAACTTGGCGTTGCCCATGTGTGAAGCTCCAACAGCTGAGGAGAGATTTCCACAGTTGGCAAAGTATGGCAAAGTGGCAAAGGAAGTTTCAGAAAATTTCACGAAATCTTGGGATGTGATGTGTTTCAATGTTTTATTACTAATTGTCATTACTGTTACTTTTGTGTTAACAAGTTCGCACTCGTTGGGGTGGAACTATCACTTGCTGCAGCGTTGCCCCGGGCCGGAGGAGTGCCAAGTTGGCTGGCAGGCCAGTCAATGCTCAGAACTAGACACACAAAGAGTGCAAAAGATTGGAGGGTTATAGTTATGATAGTGGCTTTCTTTAGGCAACCTTAATCTTCTCACATGCTGGATTTCATCGCGTGTCACCTTGTCTTGACTGACCCAAACTGGTGTTTTTGGGCATCCATGCCCCCCTTGGGTTTAGCATGGCCATCATTTTTTGCCGGGTTTGCCTGGCGAAGGCTTTCGGTGGCAGCTGCTACAAGTTAATCTTCCATCCTTCAGATTTCGACATCGCGGAGGAGAGGTGCTTGGAGCACAACAGTTTTCTGGTGGCCATCGCAAGCCTGGAGGAAAACCAGTTGCCTGGTGTGGAGTCGGATGTTCTTGATTGGTATTTCAGCCAACTATAATTAGTGCTTGGATTCGGCAGCCAGGTAGGGAGAATGGTGGTTGGTGTAACGTGCAGCATCACTTTGTCCACAGCAGCCATGTTTCAATGTTTGAGGTTTGTGCAAAACCTCTGTGCCTTGTCAGCTGATAGAAATCTCACTTCGGCGGATGTCTCTGGACATCATCAAGATGGGTGATTGAGAGGTTTTGGGCCTCCTGAAAGGATTCGATCTTTGCTTTGAGAAGAAATGAGGAGAGAGTCATAAATATGGTGCCCATCCATCATTGATCCATTGTTTTCATGGAATCAGGCTTAATGACTACTGATAAAGTTCAATGATGCATTGAATGCAAATGCTTGGTGGTTCTCAAAATTTGGGTAGCCTAAACAACCATTGGTTTCCCCGTTCCCCCATTCAAAACGCCCTATTTTGGACGATTCTGGGGTCTCCCCGGAAGCCCCTACATTGTTGCTTCTTAAATTCCCCTTGCTTGTAATGTATCCGAATACCATTGCCCCATATCCCAAATATGGTTCGTTTCATTACCATCCATTGCCCATTTTTATCGCAAAATCAGGAGGTGCCTTCAGTAGGAGATAGCGTTTGGATAGTGCCCATTTACAGATGGGTAAATCACCATTTTAAATGGATCAATCCACTATACATGGCAATTTTCAATAGCGTTCGGACAGTGCCCATTTACAGATTTTGCCGATGGAGACCTTAGGTGGCCAACACTTCTGCTGGATCGGGCTTCGACGACACCAGAGCTCCACTCGGTGGAGCTGGATCGAAGCTTGGGACTGCTGCCACGGGGCTGGGAAATGGTTGGATGATGGTTGGATGATGTTTTTATTATGGTTATTGTTATCCAACCATAATCCAACCATAGTTCATCCAACCATAGTTTTTCACTATGATTGTTCTTATTTTATATCATTTTGATATTCTGGTTTTTGCTGGTTGGGTTGAGGTTCATCATGTGTTGATATCCATGGTGACACATAATCTAAACTGAAACTGGAGCCAAGGAAGGGACGGAGCTGGAGTTCAGCAACTGGCAAGTTGGAGCCTGGGCATCCAGGGGCCCTGGAACAATACTTTGATGCAACTTTCTACTGGTTGGTGGTGACTGGAACATGGCTTTTATTTTTCCGTATATTGGGAATAACCATCCCAGCTGACTGATATTTTTCTAGCTTGTCTCCAAGCCCATTTTTGCTCACAAGTTGTGGACCCAAGAAGCGTAGTTCCATTCTCAGACATAAGAACAGCACATGTCTTCTGCACCAAGGAGAACCCAACAACTTCAACAATGTTGCTGAGAAGGCAAGGTCCATGACTTCGCATACTTCAGTAAGCCGTCAATTGGGCTGGAACACTAGAGCTGTTGAGAAGGACCATATGGTGTGACTGGTCAATCTGGTTGCTTACGTTGATGGTGCTCCATCTAATCTATCACTGTGATCTTATGGCAGGACGTCATATCATATAGCATATATAATGTAGCATATATCATATATCACAGTTCATATCTCATATCATATCATATCATCTCATTTGTCGTATGATTCTTCTGTATGAGTGAGAAGGTGCTGTCAAAAGTAGATGCATGTGTTTGATGTTATTAAGCAGAGGTGCACAGAGTCAACACAACATCAATGACAAAGGATATACTCCGCGTTTTCTCTGCACTGTGTTCGTTTTTTCCTGTGCAAGCGAGGTGGCCATCATGAACTTCAATATGCAGGCAGTGGTTGATGAGTCCATTGGTTGACCTGACCCTCTTGAGGGAATGGTGCTGCTTCCAGTGTACAAGCAAAAAACTTGGCACAGTGGGTTTGGGTCTCAAATGATTTTTCCCACTATTTCATTTGGAAAAATTATCCAAGCTTTATGCCCTAAGTGAAGCCCTTGCCATTTCGGGGTATATGGTATACGATGATGTACAGTACATTTCTGGACAAACAACACAATGTGTTGCTCCAGGAGTACCGGCGCAAAGAGCCCTTGGCTTGGGCCAGTGGCCGCTGGTACGATGTGAATGGGGCACTGAACTTGCCCAAGGTCTGGCCGGAAATCTCGGAATTTTGAGTGGATCGACATCTAAGATTTTGAAAGATGTTGATATTCTTTGGCAGTTTTCACAGACACGATTTCATCCTACTTGAAAAGTGCCTGTTTGTTGTGGTCACGCGCAGGCCATCTGCGAGAAGCGGAAAGTGGCTGGAATTTGCGACACTGGATGGAAAGCTCACGAGGATTCCTGCTACTTCAAGTGCCTTGGAGCCAAAGATCTGCAGCAGTTGCGTTGGCATGGCGCAGTTGCTTTGTGAAGGGGTTTGGACACGACCAGGTAATAGAAGAGCTCAACTGTTTAGTGTTGTACTACCTATTTATTTTTGTCATATCTTTTCATTGGTTGAATCATTGAGTTTCTTCATGGCTGTTCCAATGGGAGTACTTTTTTTTACTGCAGCCGGGTGTTGGATTCATCGATTAAAAAACCACAGGTTGACCTGGCATTACAACTTCGACACTTCGACCCTACGTTGCGAGGTCAGGATCCGAGTAGAACAGCAGCCATCATCGCAGCCATCATTTTGATCGGGGGTCCGGGGGTTCAACAAAATTAGGAACCCCAGAAATTGGAAACTGAAGTTAAAACAGGCTAAACCTCGGCAAAACTGCACCCCCCCTGCGAAACAAGTAACTCATCCGACTCGTCCACTGCAGGACATGGGGGCGGAGTTGGTGAGCATCGGCACCCTATCAGAGCAGATCTTTGTTGGGATGCCCAGATAGTGCAACGGGGGAGGGCGACTATGCTGAACCTGGTGCTAGACTGGTGTGGATTTCGCTCAGAGCCTGGAAATTGTGAGCATAATGTGATAAGTGTCACACTTGAGTATCGATTCAATCATACCATCCTTGTCTTTTGTCATGGTGCCGAGCGGTCTTGTCAACTCGACTTTTGAATGCTTTTAAATGAATAGTTCGATTTGATAATGTGACAATGGGATATGTACCTAGAGATATACGTATGTAATGTAATGTAATGCAATGCAATGCAATGTAATGCAATGCAATGCAATGTAATGTAATGTAATGTAATATAGTGTAGTGTAATGTAGTGTAATGTATATAGTGTAATGTAGTGTAATGAAGTGCAATGTAATGTCATGTCAGGTCATGTTATGTATGTTCTGATTCTAAGCCATATAAATGATATAATGTACCTATATCTAGTAGAATACACTGTGTATGATATAGTGTATAAGTAGGGCTACCGCCCTGGTGCCGCCGACCCCCCTTTATGGGGGGCATGGCAGTGGAAGCATGGCATGCCCATCATGCGGCACGGTCGTTCAATCACGCTTGCATCAGGGCGAATCCCGTGCCTGCAAGACAGAATCGCGGAACGCGTGACATATTTCTGAACGATTTCCGAAAGATGCCAAAGCCAGCCGCCAGCTCGGAAAAAAGCACTTGTGCTCGAACAGTCGCTTTAGCAGCATGGCAGAAGGGCGGAACGCTTCTCGAAGCGAAGCCGCCAGCTCGGGAACAAGCACCCCTCGCCACGCTTTAACAGCATGGCAGTGAAGGACGGAAGGCTTCTCGAAGGGCAGCTAGGTCGTGGCCCATTTGCTTGCTTTGAAACGCCACTAGAACAAGGTTCAAGGGCCAGCAAACAAGCTCAAAAACGTACCGCCAGCTCGGGAGAAAAGCATCCCTCGCCACGCTTGAACAGCATGGCGCTGAAGGATGGAAGGCTGCTCGAAGGGCCGCCAGGTCGTGGCCCATTTGCTGGCTTAGAACATCTTAGAACAAGGTTCAAAGGCCAGCCAAAGGGCTCAAGCACCTTCGAAAAAGCACCCTTCGCCACACCTTAACACCATGGCAGTGAAGGACGGAAGGCTGCTCGGACGGCCGCCAGGTCGTGGCCCATTTGTCGCCTTTGAAAGAGCAAGGTTCAAAGGCCAGCCAGAGGGCTCAAAAACTTAACAGCATGGCAGTGAAGGACGGAAAGCTGCTCGGAGGGCCGCCAGGTCGTGGCCCATTGCCGGCTTTGAAACGCCTATAAAACAAGGTTTCAAAGGTCAGCCAAAGGGCTCAACCACGTCCGTTTTGCCACGCCGAGACGACAGGGCACTCCGGGGCAGATCGCGCCTTTGAAAAAGCACCCTTCGCGACGCCTTAACAGCATGGCAGTGAAGGACGGAAAGCTGCTCGAAGGGCCGCCAGGTCGTGGCCCATTTGCTGGCTTAGAACAAGGTTCAAAGGCCAGCCAAAGGGCTCAAACACGTCCGTTTTGCCACCGAATCGGCAGGGCACTGCCGGGCAGATCGCGCTTGCGAAAAAGCACCCTTCACCACGCCTTAACAGCATGGCAGTGGAGGACTGAAGGCTGAAGGCGCAATCTGCCCCGCACTGCCCCGCACTGCCCTGCTGTTTCGGCTGAGCCCTTTGGCTGGCCTTTGCTTTTTCAAAGGCGCGATCTGCCCCACAGTGCCCTGCCGTTTCGGCGTGGCAAAGCGGACGTTTTTGAGCCCTTTGGCTGGCTGTTGAACCTTGTTCTATTTGCGTTTCAAAGGCGGCAACGCCCTCCGAGCGAGAAAGCACCCTTCGCTACGCCTTAACAGCATGGCAGTTAAGGACAGCTGCTCGGAGAGCCGCCAGGTCGTGGCCCATTTGCCGCCTCTGAAACGCCTATAGAACAAAGTTCAAAGGCGAGCCAAAGGTCAAAAACGTCCGTTGAGCCACGCAGAAACGGCAAGGCACTGCGGGGCAGATCGCGCCTTCGAAAAAGCAGTCGCCACGCCTCAACAGCATGGCAGTGAAGGACGGAAAGCTGCTTCGAGGGCCGCCAGGTTGTGGCTGATTTGCCTGTGAAGCGCTTATAGAACAAGGTTTAAAGGCCAGCCAAAGGGCTCAAAAACGTCCGTTTTGCCACGCCGAAACGGCAGGGCACTCCGGGGCAGATCGCGCCTTCGAAAAAGCGCCCTTCGCGACGCCTTAGCAGCATGGCAGTGAAGGAACGTCCGTTTTGCCACGTCGAATCGGAATGGCACTGCGGGGCAGATCGTGCTTGCGAAAAAGCATTCTTCGCCACGCCTTAACAGCATGGCAGTGAAGGACGGCTCGGAGGGTTGCCAGGAGGTGCTGTCGGCAGCACTTCACCCAGCTCAGTATCATATACTTATATATACTTATATTTACTTATATACACTTATATATACTTATATATACTTATATATATATACTTATATATACTTATATATACTTATATATATATACTTATATATAAATATATATATATATATATATATAATATTATATACATGTGCATCAACGCATCGCGCACGAATTTTTGTGTCGGTTTGTGGATTTCAGGTCCAGCATCTCTGTGGTCAGCAGATGTGTTGGTTGGGGCTTCAAGAACATCCTCTGTGCCTCGGCGCCGTCACCACCAAGTCATCACCACCATCGGATGCCGAAAAAAGAAAGGGGAAACATCCCCAAAATGGTTCCCCAAATGGTAGGATATGGTAGGATTTTATGGCGGGTTTCTGAGATGATGGGGGTGGCGATTGATCGTTGATGGTTGGCGATTGATGGCTTTGGTTTTGGCCTTTGTTTTGTGTTGGTGATGGATGTTCAACATCCTAAGGATATGGTGATTCGAGTCATTTTCCTGGCCACTGGCCACTGTTAAGATTTATGATGTTACTGACCTTTAGAGGGAAAATAGTGAAACTGGAAATTTGGATGTTTGTGCACATGCGATTCATTTTGTCATGGGTTTGTTGGTACAATGAGTGGTACAATATCCCAAACAGAATCACATCTTTACACGTCCACATTGGTGCTGCGCCACCAAGGACTGAAGTTTGGTTCTGGATCGATGGCACCCCCTTGGCCTACCAGAACTGGCAGGTCGGTGAACCCAACAATGGCCAGGGCGATGAGAATCGCGCGGTCATGAACATGAACCCTGGCATTGCATGGCATATCACGTTTGTTCCCCAGAACCAAAACAGTTTGGGAAATAATGAGGGCTCTGTCTTCAAAGTTTCATGTTGAGACCTTGGGCATGACATGGCATGATTCTGAGCTCAGGAACCTGAACTTTGAAGAAAACATTGTGCACCAAGAAGTTCGCGAAGATCACATTGCGGTCGCGTCCCAGCCTCGTTGCAGAGTGCCAAATTTGTGTGCCGAATTCACCGTGGAACATGCCGAGGTTGGCCTGCGGTTTTCTGCTGCTCTTTGTGATCCTGCAGCTTGGCTGGACATGACAAGGACTCGCTTGACGTCAGGTGATGTTTCACATACGAAACGAAATTTGGCAACATATTTGCCGTTCCATTGTTTTTTAGCATGAAAAATGATCACAATCATCACAAACACCATTGATTATACCATAGTATATTCATTTACGATCATATATCATCATTATCATCGCCATCCTAAACAAAAATCACTGGAAAGAACAGCTGCAGGTTGGGTCGCGGCGCCATCCTGCACAACCGAAGGCGAGGCTTTGGAGGCTTCGTGCCGTCGGTGGAGCATGATGAGGACCTTCTGGAGCAACTGGCCCTTTGAAATCTATGAGCCATAAGAGATACCCCTAGTGATTGATGTGATTGGTTGTGAGTCATGTTTCTTTTTGTCATTTTTGGTTGAGAATATACTAGGTGGATCTAGGTGGCTTTATGGGATGATTATAACCAATCTCATATATATATATATATATATTATACATAATATGGAGACCCGCGCAACAACCCGGGTAACCAGCATAATGGGATGGGATACGGGGTATTTTTTATGGCTCACCTATCATTGTCGTGGAGGTGGAGGTGGGCCTTTGTTTTGTCCGGCTCAAGCTTTGAGGCCGACAAGTGTTGCAAAGCTCATCATATCAACACACGGGGATGATATTGGTAGGGAGCAGTGCCATGTGAATCATATGATGTCCTTAATGGAGATGTTGCAACTTTGATGAACTTTTCTGGTTTCGAGACTTTATAGACTTCACAGACTTCACGTTTCCATTTGAAACTCCGGAGGCTGCAATGAATTGCTTCAGGGTTCCATTGAAATACTTATATAGATTCATGAGATTCACAAAGCTGATTGCATGGATTCCTCCGGGTCAAATTTGTGTCCTGGCGCAAAGCTTTTGGGCTACTGGCAGGAAGATGATTCTTGGTATCCTTGTAATTTGGTGAAGTGTCGACAGAACCAGTTGCAGGTTCAGTGGGAAGATGCCACGATTTCCATTTTGTCCAAAGATGAGGTTCGAAGATTTGGGAATCGCAAGAAACTTCTCGAAGACTCCCAGGTTTCAGCGGCCAAGCGACGTCGGTCGGCAACTGCTGACACGTCCTCGATGCCACGATCGTTGACCTTGCCCAGACGTCAGCTACCTCCACATCGATATGTCCTGGCTCCGATGGTTGGCGGTTCGGAACTGCCCTTCAGGATGATGACCAGACGATATGGAACCCAGTTGTGCTACACGCCGATGATCTACTCAGGTCCATTTTCCAGAGACAAAGCCTATAGAGACGCTGCAGAGAATGGCTTTCAGACGTGTCAGGAGGATCGACCACTGGTGGTTCACTTTTGTGGAAACGATCCAGAGGTCCTGTTGACGGCTGCCAAACATGTGGAGCATCAGGTGGATGCAGTGGATTTAAATTTGGGATGCCCACAGCGGGTAGCACATGCTGAACACTTTGGTGCTTACCTTCTGGAGGAGAAGGATAGACCACTGCTGTGCAGCATCGTGAAGCGGCTCTCGGATGGGCTCTCGGTGCCTGTCTTCTGCAAGATTCGTTTGCTGGACGACATCGAGGAGGGGCGCAGCAGTCCACGGGATTCCAACGAGTTTTTAGCGGGTGTATTGGGGTAAGGATCATCGTTGGATCCCTTTCTGAATGATAGAATTTCCATGGAATTTCCGAAATCCAAATATGTCATGTTTGATAGTGTTTGTATGCTGGGTTCTGTCAATAGCCACCTTTAGCCATCGACATCTAAACATTGCTGATATCATATCATATTATATCATATCACATCATATCATATCATATCTAACCATCAAAATGGATTACAATGGATGGTCTTGGCCAAAAAAACAATGTTAGTCCCAGTTTTCAGGCCACGCTGAAGTTGGTGAAGCAGTTGGCTGCCTCCGGCGCCAGCCTCATCGCCGTCCATGCACGCTACCGGGGCACGCCCACGCATCGCCGGGATGGCCCGGCACATTTGGATCAAGTGGCGATCATCAAAAAGGCCGTGGATGTCCCGGTGCTGGCCAATGGCAACATCAAGAGTTGGGAGGATGTCCAGGCAGATGCTTGATCTTTGTAATGTTAGCAATGGCATATACCACGCATATTTTGGTCTATACCACCCATTAGTAAATTTGGGGATGGTTTAGTATCAACAATTAGTGAAGAAAAACAGATGGGAATTTTGCGTGGAGAGCTGGGAAGGTTTTCTTGGAAGATTTCGGCTGAGAGTTTTGACATCCCAACAGTTTGGGGCTATATTCGCTGTAGTTGGTGTAGCCATGAAACATTTAACATGGCAGGAAGCCCCCAGTGCCAGGCAAATTTGCAGCTCACTGGGGCAGATGGAGTCATGTCTGCCGAAGGCATGTTGGATGATCCATGTCTCTACGCATCCACCGGATCCAGTGGGTCCTCCAGGGACCGAAAAATTTCGCTTCGGAAGGTGGAAAAGAAGATCCGACAGCTGCAGAATCTTCTGGAGAAGAAGAAGAATGGTGCCAAGTTGACTCCAGAAGAAGAGGAAAAGGTGAAGAAACGAAAGGACCTGAAGCGAGAACGTAAGGAGCTTTTGAATCGTTACAATGAGACAGAGAAAAAAGGATTGCCTGAAGAGTTAGAAGTCCCCAAGGATGGCCTGACCAAAGCTCGTCAGTATTTGTCCATCGTGAAGGACTATCCACCGTCACCACCTTTGTCCACCTTGATTTTCCACTGTCGCCGCATGGCCAAAACGGAGCTCACTGCCTTTCAGCTCTTGGAGGATTTCAAAGCCGCAACGTCCTTGGATGAGGTGCACCGTTTGTTGAGTAAAGCTGAAGGATTTCGTGACGCACCTGGAAGTTTCCAAGCGAGTAAGGAGAAGGAACACCAGGATAGAGAGCTCAGGAAACAACAGGCCTATGAGTTGGAATGTCGGAGGAAATATGAGCAGAGAATGGCTCGCAAGGCTGCTCGTTTGGGGGTGCCTTTGGCAGAGGTCATGAAAGGATCCGCGGTGCCGGGAGGATCGATGCATTTCAATAGTGAACCCAGCTGGTTGACAGAGAAGGGTGACATGACTGACCCAGTGGACAGCAAGAAAGCTGGGAAAATAAGCGTGGAACAGGGTTTGCAGTTGGGCTTCCCAGGTGGTTAGAATCGTTAGCTCTGAATTTTTCAATAAATATATTCTGATATTGCTATACACATACAGATAATTATATAATGGTCATATATGGTCATTATACATGTATAAATCATGTATATATATATATATATATATATTAATATAGATATATACAAATGCAGTGGCCTCGGCGTGCTACATGCCTTCTTGATAGAAGACAGGGACGGGCCTTCACGATAAAAGTAATCCCTTGCAACTGCA
>Ga0126342_10001373_pt1 | contig 33903 bp, 37 predicted proteins | sample Cyp1metagenome_FD_92528 | JGI IMG/M metagenome (GOLD analysis project Ga0126342, IMG submission 92528) | Coral microbial communities from Lord Howe Island, Old Settlement Bay, Australia - Cyphastrea 1 metagenome | ecosystem: Host-associated > Invertebrates > Cnidaria > Coral ...
ATTAAAGGATATTAAAGGATATTAAAGGATATTAAAGGATATTAAAGGATATTAAAGGACTTGCATTAGGGTGAACAGGCAGTGGATGGCAGTTGGCAGTGGCCATCATGACGAAGGGTCACCTTAAGTTGCATGTCAGGTCGCAATGTGCTGTTTAAAAAAGTTTATCTTTCCATCCTTTATTTTGCAGTTGTGACTTCTTCATGCTCTGGATCTGATCTCAATGCAAAGCAACTCACTTGTGGCAAAAAAGGACTCAGTGTGACCCAGCACGCACTCCCCAACTCACCATGCCCTGAACAGCACCACAGAAGAGCCGTCCTCCATGAGGTGTCTGCTGACACTTGTGAGAAAGCCTCCAGGCCATTTGTTGCCTGAAAGCTGAAAGCTGCTCGGTTTTGCTCACACCATGTGAAACGATTCGACATCATCATATCCCAAGCTTAGCACGAAGCTGGTATGCATGCGTCACACATGCTCTATTCCTTAACACTCTGTCAAATACGTATGTTCAATTCAATGCCCCGGCCAATTCACAACGATGCATACATACAAACTCTGTTCACACTTCAGATGGCATGGAGCAATAACCTTGATCCCTCATTGTTTGCCACAGCAGGGTAAAACGATATAAGACGACCCCTAAATCAATATAGATTGTGCACATCTGTCTAGTACGAGTAAAACATATAAAACCACCAAAGAGTGCCTTCGCGTTGTGATCGGACTTCGTACTTGGTGAACATTTCCTTGGCAAGCAGGGACAAGAGAAACGTGAGAAAATCAAGGAAGAGTTTGTGTTGAACGATTGTGGCCATTGACTTGGGCTTCTCTGGTTAAAATCACAGAAATTTAAGCTTTTGGTCAACCAGTGTCAGTGTGAATTTAGGACTGATTTGATTGTTGCTATCAGCACAACTCCATTTCATGAGTACAACCGGGCCAAAAGAGTATGTTCAAAAAGGGTTCAAAAAGGAAACGAGGTCGCCACATAGTTTGTGTCTACAACGTCAACCAAACTGTTTGTGCTGAAATCATTCAAAAGCATGGCGGCATCCCTCTGACCAGGAAAATCTGATGTGCTGTTTCCCCTTGAAATCCAATCTTCTGGAAGTGCCTGGACCATTTATAGATTCTGTCTCCAAATGCCAAGCTGTTCCAAGCTGTTCGCGATAGGCCGAAATGCCACAGGACTTCAACAAACCCGGTTTCAAGGGCAATCAGGCTGAATCTCTACAAGATCTCTACAAGTAATTAAGCTGGTCAGTGCTGGATAGTGCTGGTCCTTTGGAGTTGTATACTCACTCCGGGCCTACACTGGATGCCACCAGAGATTCTGCCATTATGTCCTGTGGCATTTGTTCCTGCAACCAATGCTTTACCAAACCGTCTGTAGTATGGTCTCACAACAAGCAGTTGCAAAGTTTTGCGAGAATTGTGCTGAGTATGACAAAGATTGACAAAGCATTGAATATGAAATTTTGCCGGACTTGCCCTGGTGACGTTCGCCGCAGGGCCACAGCGAACGGATAGCTGATCGAGGGCCAGAAGGTAGAGCCACTGGCAGCGTGTGCCATTGACATTGCATGAGTTTACCGAAAAGAGTTTTTCCTTTGAACGTGTAAGCCATCTCTATCTTAGATGGACTTGAAAGCACATGTATATGGTGACAATTTAATATACACATTGTACAAAGAAATACCGTGAAAACAAGTATATAACCTAACGCGCGTATTTTGATGCATTTTGTTCATATGTTCGAAGGAAGTTTAGAGGTCAAACTTCCGACAATATGGACAAATGGAAAAGCACAGGTGGGAAGAGTCAGAGAAGAGAAGAGAAGAGAAGAGAAGAGAAGGGAAGAGAGAAGAGAAGGGAAGGGAAGAGAAGAGAAGAGAAGAGAAGAAGAGAAGAGAAGAGAAGAAGAAAGAAGAAAGAAGAAAGAAGAAAGAAGATCAAAAAAGAGAAAGTCTCAGGAGAAAGAAGATCCAGGTGCGCGACACGGTAGGAAAGTCGCAAAACGCTGTGTTTTCCAATGATTTGTGGCTCCGGAGGGTCGAAAAGTGGGCTCGCTAAAGCAGCGGGCGCGGAGCCATGTGCTCAGATGAGAGATGAAAAGTTGCACGCCGTTGTGGTGCGAAGCAAACTGTGCAAAACACACCATGTTCGGACCACTTTTGGGAGTTGAGATGTCGAAAAAGTGCACGGCGTTGTGGCGCGAAGCACATTTCGAAGTTAAAATGGGTAAAACACCTCAGCTTGGGAGCACTTTTAGAAGTTGCGATGTCGAAAAAGTGCACGGCCTTGTGGCGCGAAGCAAATTTCGAAGTCAAAATGTACAAAACACCTCTGCTTCGGAGCACTTTTAGAAGTTGCGATGTCGAAAAAGTGCACGCCGTTGTGGTGCGAAGCACATTTCGAAGTCAAAAGTGTAAAAAACTGCATCACAACAACTCAACTCTCCTATAGCGTCCTATCCTTGAAACTTCCGCCACCGGCTTGTGCGGTACTACTGGTATGTTCACATATTTCCAAACCCTCCCTCCAAATTCTTGGGTGCTTTATTATATTTTCCCTCAGTCCTTCAGCACCTCTCCTGTCTCAAACTTTTCTCATTTCTTGAACCCTCCACTGCTCAGTAGCACATCATACTGAACCTGACAATTCGTGACCGACATGTGTGCCTTGCCAGCTCCATTGCCATGCCAGGAAATAGGCAGGTTGTTCTGCCAAGAGGACCGCGACTTTCACTTGAAAGGTGGACAGCAAAGTTGTGTTTACAACTCTCTACGTTTGATCATTGTCTGTAATGCCCACCAATCTCCAAGCTCATCACGGTCCATCCATGTGATGCAATGTTCTCAGAGTCTGAAATGGGATAATCATGGACCTGCCTTCCGCCAAACTGCACAGCCTTTTACCTTGTAGCGGCTGAAGAATATTTGATGAAACCTGGCGGATCAAGCAAATCGAACACCAATGACAGGTCTCAAGGTTGCATACTGTTGTCACAACCTGCCGGACTTCAACACTCTCTTGCTGACTCTGCCATGCCTGCGGAAATTGTCGCTCTCTGTGCAGCAAGGCTTTACCTGGTATATAGTATATTTGCAGCAGCCAGCATCAGAGCGCATGCAACTGCAAATGCTCAGAAGACAGCTAGGGCAGTGACTGCACACATCGGGGCAAAGTCACTTTCACATGGTCGATTGGAGATCTCGAGAAAGTTCCTGTGCAGAGCATCAATGGGATTTTGACGCTCCACAGTTTTACACCCAAAATCATCTGATGAGATACACCTCATCGCCCCCGTCTGTCCCGAAAATTGACTGGTGGTAGTCCAGGGCAATGCGGTCCTCTCGGATTGCAGGTTCCGGAAAGGACCAAGTCTTACGCACAACAAGAATCAACAAGACAACAGTCGCGCGCAGGGTCCTGATGATCCCAGAAGTACAGCTTAAAGAAATACCTCGCCATGAAAGTGTCAGACAGCACGCCATACATGCAATTGAAATCAATTGAAGAATGTCAGCTTTTGGTGTTTCCAATGCACAGGATTGGAGCACTGGTCTGACATCCGTCCTTTCTCTTTGTGCTCTCCAGTTGCAGTTCCTTGGTTAAGATCGTTCTAGTCATTCTGACACACACAACACGAGCACACAGGGACCCCAGCACCCACATAGCTCCACGCGTTTCATTTGCAGAACTGCTGAGATCATCTCGCTAAGAGCCTTCCATCAATATGCCAATGTGCAATGGCAGCAACTCACCCCAGCAGGCAATAGAGATTCAATGGAAGTCCCTCTAGAGCCTCTACATCAGCTACATCAGTTCACTTACAGGTGGCAGTACGAAATTGTTTCTGTTCGTTTCTACTTGATCTACTTCATTTTGGTTTTGACTACGGTACTGATTGTTGATCACACCGGCATTGGCTGGTCGTCTCTCCTCTGCTGGTCCGATGTATCCACCGGCGTTGAGGTACTTAGAATCTGTAGGCGCCTGTGATGAATGTTGAGCTGGCATTTCACGTAGATTTTAGTTGATGCCATGAGCAGGGAACCGCTAGTTCGCCTTCTTTCCAACAAACCCAAATTTAGGTGGTTTGTATAGCTAGAAACCTTGTCGACTGGCAGAAATCATGCAGAAACCAAAACAAGAGTCCAATGGCCTCTGGATATCTTGCTTCGTCCTGTGCCATTTGCAAAAACAAACATGAGAGAGAGAGAGAGAGAGAGAATCACAAAAGTGCGCAATAAATGCGCCAAATGCGCTTACACATCCACAAGAATCCTCCGGAGAGCAGAATTTGGCGCCGCCCCAGCCACACAATCGCCTGAGTGCCCAGAACTCTCAAGAAGAGGTGGCTGGAGCAAACATCCAGTTTGGCATTTCACGAAGCTGTCGTGTTACAAAAAGGTCAAGGTTGAGGCAACATATCCGTGTACATGAAAACGACATGCATATAATATCATATAACATATTGGATTACTACCGTATACATGTAGACATATACTCTCATACACATAGACTTATACAGGCACATTTTGGCATACCGTGGAACGTGTATACATGTATATAATTGTAAATACGTTTTTGCAGGCACATACGTTTGCAATGTATATGTATGTGTATATATATATATAGATGCATACATGCAAGCATACATACATACATACATACGTACGTACGTACGTACGAGTACATACATACATACATACATACATACATACATACATACATACATACATACATACATACATACATACATACACACATACATAAATACATACATACATACATACATATATACATCACATACATTACATGCATTACATGCATTACATACAGCACAAAGCCTTACGTTGCATTACAGTACGCTATACTACACTACATTACATACATTACATACATTACACACATTACATACATTACATAAATTGCATACATTGCATACATTGCATCCATTGCATATACATTGCACTCATTGCATACATTGCATACATTGCATACATTGCATACATTGCATACACTGCATACATTGCATACATTGCATACATTGCATACATTGGATACATTGCATACATCGCATACATCGCATACATTGCATACATTGCAAACATACAAACACACATACCTACCATACCTTACCATACCATGCCATGCCATGCCATGCCATACCAATGCCATACCATACCTTACCAAACCATACATACCATACATACCATACATACCGTACCATACCATACCATACCAAACCATGCCATACCATACCATACCATGCCATACATACATCACATACATCACATGCAGTACATACATTACATACATTACATACATTACATACATTACATACATACATAACACTACATAACATTACATTACATTACACTACACTACACTACATTACATCACATTACATTACATACATCACATACATTACATACATTCAAAGAGACAGGCATACATACATACATACATACGTACGTACGTACATACATACATTTCATACATTACATACAGTACATACATTGCATACATTACAAAAATACATACATTACATCCATTACAAACATTACATTCATGTCATACATTTCACACATTTCAAACATTACATACATTACAGAATTACATACATACATACATACATGCATACATACATACATACATCATATTACATTACGTACATTACATACATTGCATTACATTCATTACATACATTACATACATTACATACAATACATACAGTACCTACATTACATACAATACATACATCACATACATTACATACATTACGTTGCATACATTACATACATTACAATGAATCAAAAAGCATTACATTGCATTACATTACACTATACTACACTACACTGCATTACATTACATGGCATACATTACAAACATTACATACGTTACATACATTACATTCATTACAAACATTACATACATTACATACATTACATACATTACAAACATTACACACGTTACATACATTACATTCATTACAAACATTACATACATTACATACATTACATACATTACAAACATTACATGCCTTACATACATTACATTCATTACAAACATTTCATACACTTCACACATTTCATACATTACATACATTGCATACATACATACATACATACATTCATACATTCATACATTTATACATTCATACATTCATACATACATACATACATTACATAAACACATACATCAAAGTACATTACATTATACACATACATTATTTACATTACATACATTACATACATTACATACATACAAACAGACAGACAGGCATGCATACATACATACATACATGCATGCATGCATGCATACATACATACATCACATACATTACATACATTACATACATACATACATACATCCATACATACCATCTCATCCCATCCCATCCCATCCCATACCATACCATACCGTACCGTACCATAGATAGATAGATAGAGAGAGAGATAGATAGATGGATGGATGGATGGATAGATAGATAGATAGAAAGAGAAAGAGAGATAGATAGATAGATAGATAGATAGGTAGGTAGATAGATAGATAGATAGATAGGTAACTAGATAGGTAACTAGATAGGTAATTAGATGAAAAAGAGAGAGAGATAGATAGATAGATCGATAGATAGATAGATAGAAGATAGATAGGTAGGTAGGTAGGTAGGTAGGTAAGTAAGTAGGTAGGTAGATAGTCAGAGAAAGAGAGCAAAAGAGAGGAGACCTCAAGCACCTTTCGGTCCATCAGTGGATTCGCTCTGCCATCCCTGATTCACAACAACCAACCTCTCCTGTAGGTTTCCTATTTTTGAAACTTCCGCCACCGCCTTGTGCGGTACTACTGGTATATCATTGTATTGTATTGTATTATAACACAGTACATGCGCAATGTAGCAGCGCACGTTCGGATCCTTTGTAAAAAAGAACTACCCGACACATTTTACGCCCGTTGAGGTAGCAATCTGAGCGCAAGTAGATTGAGAACCTTTCGGAAGTTTCCCATGTGTTTTGTGCTGCAGTACTCTGAGCACAACACTCTGAGCATCTCTGAGTTAAAGGCTCAGTAGACATTACGATATCCCGTCGGGGTGGACCACTTGCAAGGGCCTCTAAATAGTCTGTATACGTCTATGTCTATATAGTAAATGTCACTCAAAACATGTCAAAACGACTGAAGCTGCAAAAGCATGTCAACCCCCGCAAAACCTTCACAGTTGCATTGTCAGTTTTCCAGCTTTGCACCAAACATGCTGCCTCATACCGCTCCGCAATCACCCTTGAAGTTATGTCAGCCAGGTTTTCTTTGGCGGGTGAGGCTGATACCTGGCCAGCGCGACCACGAACGAGCCCCAAAACATTTCCACGCCTTGACAAACATGCTCAGCATGGGCTCAGCATTGCATGGAGTGCATATGACAGCACATTGGAATTAGATTGTTGTACTAGATTACAATAGAAAATGTTACAAGGAGTACCTGATAGTACCAGTATGACATCATGGGACTTGTTAGACTTTCTTCTACATACCGCAGGTCGATTAACATAGTGCTGCTTAAACTAGCAAAGCAATTTGGATGCTTTGGCGATGCTTGAGCATTCGGCTTTGAAGTTTGGGGACCGGGTCAAGGTTCCAAACATGTCCAAAAGGGAGCAAAGGATGCTACAACCTATAAAAGCGTGGACTGAATGACACTGATATAAGTATGCACTGATACATCTTCAGTTCTTGGACGTCTCAAGTACTGTTCACTAGTTCCCTGGTCAAGACATGTCAAGACCGGCCTCGCTTACGTCGTTGAAGAACAAATCCAGGCCGTCCACGACAAGGTAAAGCACATCCTGCATGCACAGCGTGTCCAATCTGGCCATAAGCTTTGTGACAATCCGTGTCAACGCAGCCTTGCTTCGAGATTTCTGCGAAGTCCTGGGTCAGAATGCAACTGCGATGTTTTGCCCTCAAATGAACATTGGGATACATTTGGTGCCTTCAAGTGCATGATAGCAGGTTCAACAAGCACGAATAGAACAGTCGAGAGAGCACAGAGGTCCCAACTCACGGAAGAACTCTTCGTACTTGAGGAGACGATCGTCAATGCCCTACAAATCTAAAATCGCATTTTGCACCCAGAGGATTCAAAAAAAAACAAAGAAACACTAAAGAAACAAGAACTTTGAAACCAAAGCTACAGTATCGAGCAGAAATGCAATGCCTTCCACTTGATGTCTTCACAAACATTGTGCAAAGTTTGCAGTGGCCTCGGCACACAAAATCATCACTGACAGCCCACTCCTGTTTGAAGATCACACATAGCAAGAGCTTGAAATGTTTCTGCAGTGGATTTGGACCCTGGACGTTGTTGCACGAAAAAGCCTGTACATCGGAAAGTCTGCCACAACCTAAGTAGTGTCATCGGGTCTCTCTTGTTTCAGTAGGAATTTGCCAAATTTGATTCACTCTGCTTGGAATCTTGAAGCCGCTTCCAGTCACTATGCTAAGATAAGGTCCACATCTTTGCCACCTGTTACACACCTGCGCTTTCGCTTACACGCACAACACAGTCAGCAGGCATATTGCGCAGTTTCAAAAACAACAAAAACATGCTGGTGTCTCGTCACAATCTCCACAGATCGCCACTTTCCGTTGACCTGAATCAGAGTGCCATGATGTCCAGACTGGGCTTCCTTTGGACTATTCACAAACATCGAACTTCTTGTACTGTATCAAAAAATATCTTGCTGGACCATGTCATTGGTTTGATATGGTTTGATGATGTTTGATATGGTTTGATGATGTCTGATGATGTTTGATGATGTTTGATGATGTTTGATGATGTTTGATGATGTATGATGATGTTTGATGATGTTTGATGATGTATGATGATGTTTGATGATGTATGATGATGTTTGATGATGTATGATGATGTTTGATGATGTTTGATGATGTTTGATGATGTTTGATGATGCTTGCGAAATGCGAATGCAGGATTGCAGCACAAGCGTTGCGGCGAGTTTCTTCCAAAGTTCCAGACCCTTTGCACGGGAGTTGGAGATGGAAATACGTACCCTCGTTCTACAGGTGTTGCCGTATGCAGCATGGCTGCAAACCTTCGGGTAATGAAGAGCTTCACGCGTCACTGTGAATCGTCTGTGACTGTGCCGTGTGCATCACGGTGCATCATGGTGCAAACCGGGCGAACCATTTTGCCCTTGATTTCTGTGCAAATCTGACACAAACTTGACAAACGCAATCCGATACAAGAGTATATAAAGCTTGAAAGCTGTCTCCCTGCGGGTCTTTGTCTCTGCGACTAAGCAAGTGCAGGTGCCACTGCACCATACTGCACCCATGAAGTTCTGGAGCCAATTCACCCCAGAGCATCAGCTATGATCAGATTATGATCCGAGAATGCTAGGTTTGCGAGATCTTGTTCTTTGCGCCGTGCATATTGCACAGCCCAAAACCGCCAAAACACCTCTGTACATGGGCCATTCTGAGCAATTCTGAGCTCAGAAGACTCAAACAAAGAGACTCAGCATGAATCAGCCTTCGGGCTGAATCTCTTGAGAAAGCTGCTCGCGTTTCAAAACAGCTGCCCTGATTTGCCGATCAGCAAGAAACTTCACCTCTGCCAGAACAAAAACAAAAAGCATCTAGGAGAGCAAGTGATGCAAAGCCTTGGTTCACTCAGGTCACATCAGGTCACTCTGCTGTTTTTTTCCACTGGCACCACGGCACGAAGTAATAAACCAAGTCCACGTCAGTTTCTGAAGTTCTCAACCTAAACAGTTTTAAACACCCAGGCACAACTTGATACAACTTGCCTTGAGTGTCGCAACCTTTCTTCGCCTGTCCAATGCCCTCAGTCGCACCAAGTGTCGAGGTAGAACCGGTCAATTGTCATGTTCAAAAATCAAGCATGATCTCATGCAAGTCGCGATGCAAGTATTGGATAGTACCAGCAGATTTCATGCAGATTTCTATAGATCTCTTATTGAGGCTGCACAACACACCTACCTTTTCGGAGCAAGCTGTATTTCGTTTTATGACAAATTGAAATCCGTGCGGGGTTGTCACGGCTGTCCAAATCCTGAAGGCCTCGCCCTTTTCCAATGTCTGACCTTTTCTTCTTGACCTCTGCCACCTGGCAAATGTGACAACACCAACAAGCCTCTTTATGATAACATCAGCATGTGACAGCTTATCCCGTCGTAAGTTTTGGTAACCTGTAGACTCTACAGGCCTCTACTTCAAGCAAACCACCCCTATTATCTTTCCTTCGCTGTCATGAATTTCGAACAAGTAGTCACCAAATATGTTCCTTTTTTTTATTATTTCCTCCGTCACCTTGCACATCCTTGCAACCATTGACAAACTTATATAAGTGTTATAATGTTTTATACAAAATTGCACCCCTTCTTCCTGCGTGCTACAGTCATCTACAAGTACCATCTACTTTATCATATTTCTTGTAACTCCTATGGTACAGGTGTGCACTTACCTGTGCCCCATTCAAGTCAAAGGTCTTCCTCATGTCAAGAGGTATGGCCATGCCCGCCATCCCAGCAGCTCGGCTCGGCACATCTATATGTGCACCAAAGCGTTTTGCTACTTTCATCACGGACACGACCCTTGGTGTTCCAGTTCTTACCCTCACAGTGACTGTCTGCGACTGCGACAATGAACATGAATTTGAAAAAAACATAAAGTATTTAATGTGGGCATTGCACAATGAACAAACGATAACCAGGACGATGAATATGATCATGCAAATGACAACATAAATATACTGCCCACGGCGGCGACGACGGCAACAACGATGATGATAGTATATAATAACAATGGCATTGATGGTGGCAACGATAGTGACGACGGTGGTGGTGTTGATGACAACTGGCGACTGGTGATTGGTGACGGGTGACTGGTGATGATGATGCTGATGATGCTGATCACGCTGATGCTGATGATGCTGATGATGCTGATGATGTTGATGCTGATGATGGTGATCATGATGATGCTGATGCTGATGATGCTGATGATGATGATGATGATGATGATGATGATGCTGATGCTGATGATGCTGATGATGATGATGATGATGATGCTGATGATGCTGATGATGCTGATGATGATGATGATGATGAGTTGATGATTTGATGATTGGATGATTTGATGATTTGATGATTTGATGATTTGATGATTTGATGATTTGATGATTTGATGATTTGATGATGATGATGATGATGATGTTGCAAATACACATGCAGGCACATGTAAAAGTGACACAGTGCTATCAATGTGGGTTCACCATGGGTCACCATCAGCATCCTGTCCTATTCTGTATGTATCATGTATCCAGTCTTATCAAATACACAATGCGGATGCCACATGCGCAAAGATTATGCGTCTGAAGCCGTTTCATCTGACATGCCATATCTTCCACTTGATACCCCGCCATCATGCCCACTCTTTAAAGATACCCGTCCGTGAATAGATCACACACGAACACACTTCCTCGAAAGAAAAATCATACCGCATCGGTTTGGTGGTTCTGGCTTTCCTTGCATCACAGGTCTCTTGAGGAGCCGCGCATTTGGCAGCAGAAATGTTACAGTACTATTATAATACTGTCTTAATCCAAGAGTTTGAGGTGCTGGCGACTCCAAACGTGAACCAACAGGTAGTCCCAGGCCTTCCAACGAGCCTGTGTCAGCAAAATGTCAAAACATGTCAAAATATGGGATGTTTTAGGAGCTCTCCTACGCTCTCCTATGGCAAAATGCAAGGATTGGAGATCGTATGTGCATCTTCTTGCATCCAGCTACATAAAAAAGCTCAAGGAGCTGCCTTCAGTTGGCATCGCTGCATTGAGCGCCTCAAAGAGACACACTGAACCGCTGGGGAAAGAACAAAAGCCACATGGCTCTTTCAGGAGTCCACCTTGCTCTTGCTTGTAGCTGAGTATGAAGAAACTACGTACAACTACTGCACAGTACCTGTATCCTTGAGTGGTCAGCAAATATGCCAGATGGGCGTGCTTGGCAGAGGTGGATGTTCAATTGTACTGCAGCAAGCAACTTGAACTATCAGGGCTCCCATCTCATGTCACCAGCGTTACTGTCGCAGGCAAATTTCTCTGAGTGTAAGGCTGAGATTGTTGATTGCGATGAGTCCTTTGCCTAGCCAGCAGTCAAGATGATAGTCGTGAAATAAGAACGAGATGGAGCCTCAGGAGAAACTCTCTTCCTATGTCATCTTAAGGCCCCCCACTATCCCCAAAATTGTCTGGAATCTGCTCGGCAATGATACTGCTGGAGGAGCACTTCTGGATCTCCTCCGTCAAACAAAGCACTCACATTCTTCTGCCCTGGCTCTCAATTCTCAGTCTGCGATTAGGACATGCTTTGACTGTTTCCAGGATAATGAGTTTGCTCAGTCTCCTTACTGGTTCATCCTCTTTGACAGTAGCTTCCCTGGCCTTCATGTGCTGCTGACAACTGCAAAGAATGTAACTAAGATTGTTTGACTGTACAAGTACTTCAGTTCAAAATTGCTCGATCCAAAAAATCTTACCACATTCAATGAAAGGAATTCCTATGTACATTCAAGAATCCAAAGCAAAACAAAACATGAAATAAAGAGGTCTAAAGAAGTTAAGACATGTTGAGACTTGGCTCAAACCGATGTACTTTCGGAGCCTGCAACTGTCGCGTTGCGCGCATGCGTCGTCCCCATTTTTCGTCTGGCACTCCCATAGTACAGCCCTGGCCAACACGCATTCATTCAGAGCCTTTGTCGAAGGATTCAGTCTGAACCAAAAGACCCCCAATGCATTTCGTTTCCGGAGCGACTTAATTATATGGCCGTAAACGGTAGCACATTGGAGCACCGTGCCTCTAGTGCTTCAAGCAGCTCATTCCATGCCCTGCAAGAGAAACAGGGTCGAAAAGGTCATGGCTTTAAAATCCCACACAGGCATATTGATATCATATTGAATAGAGCAATAACTACTGAAATCACGTCTTCAACTGACGCGGCAGTTTTTCCACAAACACGAATTTCGAGCGAGCACGAAGAATAATCCCTGAAGGTCAAGCGCTAATTCCCATCTTGAAGCATCTTCCAGCATATTCCAACTCCTGTTTCATGTTGTTCAATCTTTACTAACCTTTACAATAGTTCCCTCTTCGGGTTGATTCAAGATGATGCAAGCCAGGATAAGCCAGGCCTCTGCTTCGCCTCCGCTTCCTCTATAGATTTGGCCTTCGCAGGCAAGGTGGTTCTTGCATTAGGCAAACCCGTGTGAAGGGAGGACGAGTGAAGTCAGTCATTGAGTCAAAGCCACAACGATTCATCAGCAACGCAGAGATCAGTAAGAGAGTTAGATCAGTAAAAGATCTTGATATCCCAAAAATTCCCAAAACATCCTTTAAAAATATCAAAATCGTGAGGATCCCAGCTGCTCTGCACCTCCACCATCAAATGTGGCAGCATCTCAGTTTTTGAAGCCATTCCTGGCTTCGCAAAAAAAACATCCCTGGCTTCCAAGATGACGGAGTAAACCTCAATAAAAGTCGGAGCCACGGTGCTTCAGCCCATCGACCATGGCCATCAGGAATTGCTCAAACTTAGCTTTCAAGGTTGCAAATTGTCTAGCACATCTTCATGGTGATTGGCTTCAACCCCACAAGAGAGTGAAACTTTATCATTGCAATCTAGACCTTTGAGATTGTGGAGATCTTCCTAAGAAATCTTGAGAACCAAACAACACTCTTGAGCCAGTCCCAAAAGCTTCAAAAGCTCAGTGGGAGACCCGAAGCTCCACGGGCACTACCAAATTCGGATTCCGATACATAGCCTCTGAGACAAGGAGGCCACGACTGCACAGGCAGTGAAATGCAGTGAAAGTATCAAACGTGGAGGGAACTCGTAGTTGATAGAATCGTAGAATATGTTATCTTTTAAATATTTTTATTCTATAGAATATTCAAGACAATCTTGGAATATGATATACAGTGATATACAGTTTTTGTTATTGTCTACACTCTACACTCTCGTCTCGTTCACACTCACTTCTAAGTTTCCGGCTGCTGCGAGGCAAACCTCTTGGAAGTCCTCGAAATGAAGGGCGGACGCTTGCCTCATTGACCGACTTGAGTCACTTGAGTCCATATAGTCCATTGCACTGCAACACAGATTGATCAAACATCTACATCTATTAATCCCCACCTCCTTTTACTAAACGTACCCCAAATACTAAAAACTAGGGTCCGCGTAAAATTTTGGGAAATTTCAGACTGGCCAATTTGATTTTTAATTGATCCCCTTTCGAAAACAAATTATACATGAAGGTCTCATTTCAGGGTTTCACCCCCTAATAATAAAAACTAGTCAACCCCGGGGTGTCTTTTATTAGGGTCCGTCTTTTAAGGTCCGAAAAAAAAAAAAAAAAACATATGTATATATATATATATACGTATGTTATATTAATGTTTTCAATTTAATATTAGGGGAAAGCTTCGAAATCCAATGTTTGGCAATATTTTAATTAGATTTTACAACGAAATCTATATAATCGATTTTTAAATAGAAAAAAATAGTTTTTATATTAAGGTTTTTAATTTAATATCAGGGGAAGGCTTCGAAATCCAATTTTTGGAGATATTTTATATTTTATTTATAGATTTTAAAAGGAAATCTAATCGATTTTGAAATAGACAAATTTAGTTTTTTATGTTAGGGTCTTTAATTTATAGTATTAGGGGGAAGCTTCGCACCCTAATACTAAATACCCTCTAATACTAAAAACTCCTCGTGTTTATAGATTGGGAGGGAGGGGGGACGGTTTAGTAATAGGGGGAAGTGATTAAGAATCTACTAGTCCTACACCAGAGGGATGCGGAGGAGCAGGTTCTGAAAATGCGCGCAAGGAATGCCACGAATGCGAGGAACGTCACCATTAAGTCGATAAAGTCAAGAGTGTAAACGCGCACACATGCTATTAATCACCTCTAGACTCTAGCTTTCTCCATGGCAAATGAAGGGGGCTCTCTCCATGAGCTGAGACACCAACGCAGTCAGCTGTGACACGCACGGCTGCAGTCCCTGAACGGAAGTTTCAAACATCAAATGTCTTCTGACGCATATGAAGACTCTGAAGAACTCTGAAGGCTGGCAAAGACTTGCTGGGACTTCAGGAAAGTCATTTGCTGATTGGCCTGGATCTTTGGAGGCAAAGACTTTGACCTCCCCATGCCTTCTTTTTTGATCCGACGGCGTACCTTCCAGGTTTTAATTGTGCACAAAACATGAATAAAGAACACATGACCTTTACACAGAGATGCGTCAGTCTGTTTTCAGTGAACTTCACTACGGCGACATCGCCACTTGATGGCCTCGGCCTGACCTTGAAAGCAAATTTTCTCCTTGTTGGTCTGGAAATGGCGTCTGTCGGTCAGGCTCTGGTAGATGGACCTGCAAAAGCCCATGACCAATGCTACGACGAAGCGGAAAGTGTAAAGCACATTAGCACAGGCTGAGCACAGGAACTTCGTGATTTCAAATTTGGGATTGTGCGTCAAATAGGCAGATGGGTTTCATTATGTTCCAGTCCGAAGGTGAAGACCTGGTGGTAGCTCGCTGCAAGCCACTGCCTGTCGCTGTTTGCAAGACCCTGCAAACAAACGAGTGGTTTCTAGTTTACGAATTATTGTATATTATCACAAATTATTATGAACCATTATAAATAAATAATTATGAATTATGAATGCTTGTGATGTGAATGACACGCACAGATCTGGACTTGCGCCTTTTGACCTGGTATGAGACAAGCAACAGGGTTAACAATACCCGCTACAATGGAGGTGTTTCTTCCTGTTGCCCTGTAAAGAACTTGAATAGTCGTCACTTTTTTTGACTGCATTGGAACATTATTTTGAGGTATTTAAATGTATTTAATATATAATGTAACATCAATATTACAAACATAAGTTGTATCAAAGACACACTTACTTTGCTTGTCCAAATTACTGACCCACTTGTCACTTGTAAGTCAGCAAAGCAGAATGTTTACACTTATTGTTCTGCAAAAGTCTTTATTGCAGTTGAAACAGTGATGCAAGTTGAAACAGTGTTGCAGTGCACAAACGTTCCAGATCAATCTGAGCCTAGCAAACCAGCATCGGAGAAAAGGCTGACCAAAGAGGCCTCCAGCTTCGGCAACTGTCAACACCCCTGGCCAAAGGCCTAAATGCGTTGTATAAATTGTCTCCGAATCTGCGTTTCAGTGTCCAGGCCTCTCCCATTCGGAGCTCCTTCAAACAATCAAATACTCACTAGATCTTAGGCAAAACGTACCGATTGCCAACTTGAATTCATTCAAAGTCGAACGAAAGGCGGATCAAATCACATCAAGTTCGAATCAATTCCCACAATCGCACGACTCCTCTTGCGTCTCGGAGACATAGCCTTGATTCGCGTACCTTTCAGCCCAGGCAACGGGGACTGGCACATACAATACATACAATCTCTATGGCACTCAAGCTCTGAACAGTCAACTGCACAAATGATAGCCATTTACAACAATGACCGAGACAGCAATACCGGAACCTCGTATAAAACTCGAAGACAATAACAAACCAACTCGCAGATAACAAGCGCAGTAAGTATGGCAGAGTGGATCTTGCAAGACACAAGAAACAAGACGTGCATCTCAGGCGTGTACAAGACAAAGACCGCACGCATGAAAGGCTCCCAGCTAAGTTGTAGATGCTGAACCTGCACTTAGAGTCACGATGCAAAACCGGAACACAGTTGAAGTCAAAACACGAAAAAGGTTGAAAAACATGTTGAAACCAGACTGTCAAGATGTCAAGATCAAATCATGTCATATTTGCTGTCACTTCAAAATGGGTCAAAATGTGTCTAAATAGCTTGTCAAAGGAAGTTTAGTAAGAAAACTTCCTGAAAAGCAATACACAACATAGATCAACATAGCTCATCAACGGATGCACCACCATGCCTGAGACGTATGTATTGACAAAGTGAACTGGTTCTCTGCAGCGTTGCACCTTGCTCTTAACCGGATTTGCGGATTTGTGGATCTTTGCTTTTAGATGATGCTGGGAGCTGTGCTGCCCATTGAGCAGCTCTTCCGAGTTGCGGACTCAGCTTTCTGCAAATGGCTGCCAAAGAGCTCCCTCAACGACCTCTTGACATGTGACAAAGAGTCTGAACAAACCACCAGGAATGTTTAACACGCACTGTCACCCCTCGCGATCCTCGACACATCCTAGTCTATCGGAATGATTCGGAATGATCGTTCTCATTTCCTCATGCTGCTTTATGACTGGTTGTGTTTGGCATCATCATCATGATATCATGGCCATCGTCGCAATCATCTAATATGAGGCAGTATGAGGCAAATGACAGCTGCCGCCAGCAAATAAGGTTTTCTCGAGTGCATGCAACGCTGGGGAAACATGCGCTAGACTTATGAGGCCAACTGGAACAGAGAAAGTTGAGTTTAGCAAAAAATTGGAAAAAAAGAATCAAAAACATATTTACCACAAAAACAAACTGACTGGAAGAATCACCAGAAAAACCAAAAAAGAACCAGAAAAAGACAAAGAAAAACAACTAAATGAAAATAAACACAAAATAAATCAAAACCTGGATTTTCCTCAGTGTTTGATGTTTTCTTGTGTTTTTTCTGTTTTGTTTTTTATTTTTTTTGTTTTTGGTTTTCTGGTGTGTTTTCCGGTTTGCTCTGGTTTTGTTGTTTTTTTGTTTTTGTAATTTTTGTGTAAAACCCTACATTTTCTGTGTTGTTGGACTCGTAACGCTAGACCCCAGCCACAAGTCAACCTTGTCAATGATACTGCTGAAGATTGTCTCCGAAATGCACTTTCCTGCAATGGACCGCACTGCTCTCTGATCGGTTGAGAGACTCATGCACATGATGAGCGACCAGGCTGGATACTGCTGGCTTGCAGCAATCAACACCATGGAAAATCGTCCTCCCTGTGGATGGCAATTCGAAGCAGGTAGCGAACGAATCCATGCCTTGGACGAGTCCAAACTCTGCAATAGCCCTTCCCGGCGTTGTACTCTCAGAACATCTCACAACAACAGCTCAAAAAGGTAGAAAGGATCAGAAAGGATCAAAGATTGCTCAAAGCAAACACCACCACATACCACCACTCTTAGTGCCACCTTTTTGAACCCAGCATTGATCACCACAAGGTCTTCACTGAATCAAAAGCAACTAGCTATACGGACATACGGGCTATACGATGCTATACGATGCTAAAATCGTACAAATGTTCTTGAAAATTCTTGAAATCAAAAGATTCCTAAGCTCCACTCCGTCAGTGCAGGTCATTGGCACTTACAGCGTGAAAGCGAAAATTTCGAAAAATCCGCGGTATCAGCATTCGATGTATAGCACTATGTAGCACTGCGGTTCATTCTCCGTGGTTACGCACCAACGGCCTGGAATCCCAGAATGCAAAGAACTGCCACTATTCACTTGACGAAATAGGTCAACATGGTATGTATATGGTATGTATGGGAATGTATCAATAATATTCAATAATGTGAAAATGTGTGAAATAGGTTTGAATAGGTGGACGTAACAAGGAAAGAGAAGGGCGCTTCTTAACTGATAGCCAAACAATGCCAAACATGACAAGTATGAACGGCCTTGCTTCAGATATACATATCAAGAGATTTCTGTCGAAGTGGATTCTGTTGGCTTTTCTGGTGCTGTCAATTGAGTTTCTCAAACACCATCTGATATCTGTCCATTTATCGATCGCTGCGCTGACGTCCGCGGACTCCCCACCTTTGACAAAGCTGTAAAATCCTTAATGCAGGTGTCCAGTGCCACTGATGCTTGCGCCATAAACCTTAACCAAGACATTTGAAGACCACATTCCCAGGTGACAAAGGTCAATTGCTCGGTCCGCGTAGCGAACTGTTTTGTCTGGCGATCTTGAGGGCACAGCTTTCTGAAGCTCTCCGGACCACCATTGATGGCAAATATCGTACAATATGCCTGCCCAAGTGCACATGTCAGCGAGTTGTCCGCGTACAACCAGAACACTTCACAAATAGGCCAGCTCCTTATACAGTCTGATTGTTTCATTTTCTTCTGAATTTGTTTGATGTGTTTCCCTTGTTTGACACCGGACCTGATAGTCCAGCTGGGACAAGTGCTGCAAAACATCCTGCCGCAGCAAGAAGCATATATGTCAAGTTCTCTTGCCCCAGGAACTTGAAAATTGCCTCTTGCAGTTCTTCATTGTTTTCTTTTATATTCTTTCAGTGACCTCCATGCCATACACAAGATCAACATCGCTTTGAGTGAGAATTTCATGGACAACTCTCCTCTAGGTCAGGAACATCTGGAGGATCGTCAACATAGACCTCCATCAGGGCGTCCTGACAACTGGAACATCACACCTTTGTCCTCCCTTTCATGTGAAGATCATGTGAAGATCATCTGAGACTTACGTAGATCAACTTGGCGACTGCATGAAGCAGGCAAGTTCCAGGTCTCGAGACCTGGAAGCTCTCCTTGATCTTGAAAAGTGGGGAAACCGTTCCAACAGTGCCAGCTACCCGGCGAATATCGTCGCCGTTGCAATCAACACCTGAGATTCGCTTCGAAATGAGAAAATGACGACTCTTGGCACTCCTTGCACTCTTGGCATCTCTTGGCATCTCTTGGCTCTTGCTTGGTCCGAATTCCAAATACGTCTCACACGGATCTCCTTCACTCATTCACTGTGCTTTGGATCTCAGCCAAGTCGCGTGTCCAGCACTCATCTGCTCTCAATTTGTCCAAAGCTTTCTTGCTAGCGACAATCTGTTCAGTCGCTCCTTTGAGAGGGCTGCCAAAATGGGTTCTGCAACAGGTGCCAAGGGCTGTTAAAGTGCTTGCATATTTTCAAAGAAAGATCGAACATGAAAAAATAGACTGCAAGATATTGCAAGATACCGCAAGCTGCACAGAACGTGCGCAGAATGATGCAGAATGCATCAACTCACCAACCAACCCAGCCCCTCAAAAGAATGTAGATGTAGTAGAATCTCTGCCAAAACTGCCATCGTGATATGACTGCTGCAGCATTTCATGCAGAATACCACATTTGAATGAATTTGCCCTCCCGACTTATAGCCTCAACTACAGGTCCTGTGGCCCCTGCGGGCTGGGCAGCATTGGCAAGGAGAATGCCAAGCCCGACTGCTCGCCTCTCAACAATATCAATGGAAATAGGATCTAATAAAATGAATCTGATCAGTAAACTTGATAGCATTAGATAGGCAATGTACAGTGCATGATGCAATATGATACAATTCAGAAGCGTTCGTAAATATCGTAAATCTAATCTGAGGCTATATATGGAGCGGCTATATAAACATAAAATTTCATAAACCTGATTCAGGCCGATTCAGGCCTCGATGCCACGGTGTTTGCCTGCCAAACTCAAGATAGCTCACTGTGACACTGTGACACTCACGAGCCCAGCAAAAGCTGAAACGAGTGAAAAAGTGCCGAAAAGTGCCGAAAGGTGCCGCATCTGCTGATGCCTGGGACTTGGGCGCAGCAAAGGCTTTCTCCCAGCAGCTGAGCCTGAAAAGGTCTGAAAAGGTCTGAAAAGGAAGCTCAGTGAAACTCACAATACCATACAATACCATACAATACCACCGGGTTTTATCTCACGACACAATCAGCAATCAAAACACAACGACAGCTGTTAGCAGCTCTTGTTCACAGCTCTTGTTCACAGCTCTCGTTGACAGCTGCTGCTGATGTTGCCAACCGCAGCCTGCCTTGTCTCAAGGCAAAATAGGCATGACAGCAGGAGTATACAAAGCGGAAACGTAGATGGCAGGATGGTTCTTGAAGGTCTTCTATGCCTTTCATTACCTCGAATGCCACTGGCTCTTGAAAGTGGATGCACATTGGCGCAAAATGATGGGCATCTGCAACCGGCCATATCTCCCACAGGTTGCTGGAATCGAAGCAATCTGACAGTGCTGATTTTGCCAAGCTTCATTGCCATCTAAGCATTGCAGGGAGGCAGGAAGCTCTCTAAGTCTGACGACAGTTTCTTTGTACAATCAAACTCACATGGCTGCGATGAGAAGCATCGGCGATGAGAAGCATTGCAGACATGAGCATGCTGTGAAGATTCTCTGCAATTCCTTGACACGGCATTGAAAATCTAGTCTACTCATGTGCTGGATTTTCAGGTCTCGACAAGCTGAGACCATAGTCTTGCCAGCTGGAGTCTTTTTCAGATTCCTGCCTCAGTAACATAGAACGGGCATATATTCAATCTACATCACAGCGCAGCTTTTCTGCAGACTCTCGGCGTCAAAGCCCAGAACCACCTTTGTATCTCTGCCATGTGCAAGTACTTGGTATGCCTGGCAAGGGCAGCGTGTCACCACCACGTCCCCGTAGCAAAGAACAGAGAGAAACTTCCTCCTCAGATATCTGTTCCAAGACATACGCACAAGACATGCAAAAGACATAGGCACAAAACGAGCACAGGCCACAGAGTTGCACTTTCCTGGCAGATTTGCCAGTTTACAACTCGCAGAATCGAAGGCAGAGGTATCGTCGTAATCCAATACATTGGGATACGCGGCTATGCGTTTCAATGTACTGTACTCTAAATCTAACGTCATAGCTAAGTCTGCCAAAATGTAATATACCAATCCAAAGCAACTTATAAAGCAGCACCTGCAATGTTTCTGGTTCAGCGTCTAGTACCTGCATCTCAACACTCATGGGCAAATGCAATACGCGCCTCATGTTTCACATCTCCACATGTTCCACAAGCTTCATCTCAAATCGGATCAAGGTCTTGTCCGCCGTTGAATCAATCTCAACAGAACTGTACTTCATCATTCTTTGTCCCTCTTCCAACCAATCACAACTGACTGGAGTCAAGACCGCCTCACCTCACAAAAGATCCTTTGTGCGGCATCTTTCGGCAAGAAAAGGCAGGGACATGACCTGCTCTCAAATCACACCCGTCATTCCTAGTCATTCCTATGAAAAAGATGGGAATCGAGTAGAAGTGCAACCCATAACAGCAATGAACAGCAATGAGTTGCAGCTGGCGAATATTTGAAAGAACATGAAAGAACTATGCTGAATCTATGCTGAACTGAGCTGGCGTGCATGTTTGCATCTCGGTACAGCTGGGCTATGCCACTCCAGTACACCTGGCGTCCAAACATGTCTAAGTTTGTCTAAGTAGCTATGAACAATTGACACGGCAACCCCTCTTTCTGTCGTCAAAGGGGCAGCTTGGCCGCGCAAATCCAAGCCAAATGAGCCAATTATTTTGGTGCGCAAGTAAGTATGCTTCTCGGGTCCCTTGGATGCTCTTGGTCTGTACATTGTACCAAAGCACCGGCCGCAATTGAAACGTTAGTGAGCCAAAACATCTTAAAACATGGCAAGACATCCTAGAACTAAATACAATTCCGCTACTTGTCCCGTTCGAAGGTACACTTGACCTTTTGGATCTTGAATCATCCTGAAGTCACTGCTGACCAGGCCAGGCAACTCCTGTCCAGAGTCCAGCTTCAGAATCTTGTTTGATCCAATTTGCTGTTTTTTTTTCCAAAATGCTGTTGTCTCCGCCTAAGATCATCCAAGCAGCTTTGGTTGCCACAGAAACTGATGGAGGGGTTGCTCGAAAAGCCCACAAGCCTTGGCTTTCGGAGACATAGCAAGACTTAGCCACTAATGATCACGATCACTTTTTGTTCACTAATGATCCCTTGGTCTGCAGTGCTTGTATTGAATTGATTTGAATTGTATATTGAAATGATTTGAAATGTACTGCACTTTGTATTGCTTGATGTAATCCTTTTGCAGCCCGGAGGCCCTGCCCAGAAAACACTCCGGAAGCCATGGTTCTCAGGATCGACAGCTACCTGTGGCAAAGTTTGAGGAAAAAGAAAAAGAAGCCTAGACAAATCTCAGATATTCGCAGATTCAGAGTGTCTGACTTTGGGGTCTGCACTGTCTGACTGTCTGCACTACATCATGCAGTGCTACACAACAGCATGTCAGAGACTCGCACAATGTTGTTTCATGACTGAGCTTGTGGCTAAACCATGACAGAGACCATACGCAACCTGAGTTTTCAGTATGAATTCGAGGACACACTACTGTAATGGACCAGCCATTTGACGAGTATTCCCGCTCCACGATAGTGTCCAAGGAGCACCAAGCGCAGAGCCCAACTTCAGGCCGTGTACTACCTCAAACACATCAGTATCATTCACATCTCTGCAAAAGGTGAACATTGAAACATATTGAAACATATTGAAACACCTCGAAAAATCAAAGGTAAAAACATTGCGTTGTCAAAAGCAAGTCTGAGGCACCAAGTCCAAGCGCTGCATCCCGTAGTACAGCAGGAGGCCACCCAAGTAAGCTACTTTGATGGTCCGGAGTGTTTGATTTTCACCAACCTGCCCGAAGTAAACAAATGATCCCAGATCCACAAAGTGAAACACTTGCGCAAGAGTCGCAACAGTAGTCACAACAGCTGTCTATATAGAAACATGCCCACATGCGAGAGAATAGACCTCAAATGACCTCAAGGTCTTCTTGTAAAGATCCCTGTCGATTCTGCACATGACAAGTGCTGTTCAATCTTCAAGAAAATCTTCAAATATCTTTGAAGTTGTTGTCATTTCAAGGTAAACATCTCAATCACTGTCCCTGGCATGAAGCCGTATGAAACCAGTACCGAGGCATGTTCCAACAAATCCACCGGCCACAAAACCCGCACACATTTACAGCTCACACCCTCACACCCACCCACTCGTCTAAAGATGTCTAAAGTATTACGATTGCCTTCAATTACATCGGATTGAAGATATCAAAAAATGAATTTAACATTTCATGTTATTTCATGTTATTTCATGTTATTTCATGTTGAATATGGTGCGAAACTTCCTGAAATCATCGTTACTGCTGATGCCTCGCAAAACAGATGACACCTCCATGATCAACATGCGCGCCGAAGCGAGAGCACACATTTGCAAAGACAAGTTAAAGTGAACATGTAATCAGACTTCCTACGAAAACATAATCTTGATTTTGTTGCATTATTTGTTTGAATTCTCTCTTTCATAGCGCAAAATACCTGGAGACTCTGAGTTTAGCAGGCGAAACTTCTTCAAAAACACACACCTAAAGTCCTCAAAATGAGCTGTTTCTGAACTCCTGCCCAAATTCGTGATGAACAAAAAACAATACAGTCGTAGAAGGCCCGCTGCAAGGTCCAAAGGACTGCACCCGCAACTTTAGGCCCGTGACTCGTGATGCAAACTCACTTTTTAGTTTTGAACCCATCAAAACCTCCGTTCTGGTTCTACAGTATGAGATTTTTCCGACAGGGAGGCCTTGGGCAATCATTGATTCGCTCCAGCTAGCGCAGTCGAGTATGACCGATGTTTTGAAATGTTCTTAGATGCTTTTGAAATTAGAGCTGCTTTGAGTGCACTTTGCTTGGGATAGAAATCAAAATCTCTGAAGAAAGTTTGCCCGATGCACGGAGGTATCAGTGCCTGAATACCTGGCCAAGCGCGATCCGGAACCGCTGCAAAACCACCCAAGAGCACACCTGCTGCAAGTCCTGCAGCCGCGCCAAAATGAGACTTGACAAACAATGGCAAACAAGGCTAAAAACTTCTACAGATTCTACCGAATATGATATGAAATGGACTTGCTTTACTGGTGATTGATTGGTAGAGTGGTTCCTTGAAGTCTTGGAAAGAATGACTACAAGACCATCTGGGTTGAGCTGAGTGCGGGATGGCCACAATTATTACAACACACCATAAGCGTAAAATCTGTTGATATCATTTCTCGCTACGTACGACTTCTTACTACCTATTTTAAATGGTAGCGATTGCCATCTTGATCCATCTTGGATACTGTCTGCTTTTACCCCACCCCTGCGGTGGGTATTCGACCTGCAAGTCCGCATATTGCAAGCTTTTGCAACCCATTCAAATGATGCAGTGTTGCGTGATCTCGGGCTTGGGGATGGTTCAAAAGTCGGTGGCCAAAAAGTCAAGACATCTCCTGACACCAGATTATTTTGCACGTGTGCTCCTCAAAGGCGGTTTGCCACGAAAAATCAGGTCGTTGGTTTGGGAAAGTGTCCTGCTGACTCTTTCTCTTCTCTGACTCTTCCCACCTCTGCTTTTTCATCTGTCCATAGTGTCGGAAGTTTGACTTTTAAACTTCCTTCGATTATTTGATATTTATCTAAAATATCATCTCCAGTCCTGATATGCTTACTGTGACAGGACTAGCAGTGATGCTGCGAACCAATATATGTTGAACGCATCCAATGCCCACGGCAAAAAAAAACAGTGAACAGCGACCTCAAAATCCCAAAATCAAAACAGAACGGAGCTGGAACGACAGAAATCAAAACGAGAGAGGGGCTACTGATATCTACTGATACTGCTAAGACAGATGCAGAATGGATGGATTGGAAGGACACCAGAAAGAAGCAATACAAAAAAAAGGTGACAAACCTGTCCAACGAAAGCAGCAACTGAAGCAAAGTTCACCTTTGAAATGATAAAACCAAAACACCCTTTCGCAAAAACTGCCAGGTGATAAGAGAAAAACGGACGTAGACCTGCAGTACCACCGATACTCTGTTTGTGGCAATGGCCAAAAAACTTTTTTCGTCTACTGTAATATATTGTAATCCTTTCCAGGGCAACCAGATCCAACCAGTAAATGAGATATACGTAAATTCAGCTGAACATGTTGAGGAGGAGTGGATTGCAGCTTGCTGCTCAGCAGCTTGAACTAGTGAGTGATTGCTTGAACATTTTGCGCTTGCTTATGGCACAAAGTGATATAATATGGGAGGAATTTTAAAGTGAAAAGTTAAAAGTCCCACATCGATCCAAAGTAAGAAACATGCTGGGACAATAAGGATGGCTGTGAGAGGCACATTTCCTATAATTTTCTTATGAGCTAAAATTTTAGGTCGGACCTAAAATTTGAGGGTTGTGTCGGGAAAGCCTCAAAACTGTAAATTACGTTGGAGGCACCAGGTACATGTATCTACGCTAGTATGATAATATACATATATATATAATATATATATATAATCTATATCCAATTATATAATATTATATTATATACAGTGCCTATTTACACACTCCAGTAATTACTTGTCAGATCTTTTCAATACCATGCAGTACATCGAGTACGTTGGAATATATTGCACTGAGCAGCGCAAATTGATTTGCTGATTTTATCATCCCCGTATTCCAACAGTCAAGCGTCAAATCAACCGATTTTCCAGTCAATCACGGATAAAATCAATCAGGCCTAAATCCAGTCCTGCTATACCCCAGGAGCAGCCAGCGCCAGCTGCCCCACATGCTTTCAAAGATAGCCAACGTAGCCTGCGTCTACGTTGGCAATTGCTGATACGAACTGATTTGCGAACTCCTCACAACTCTTCCCAGTGTTGCTATGTTCCTCATGTTTACAGAATTTGGGCCCCTAGTGACCCTAGTGTGCCCGGAAAGGCTCTTCCCACGCCTCCAATACAATCGCTGAAAGGTACTATACCGTTGCTGCACAGGTTTTATGGAAGCCTCCTTCGTACCTTAGGGCGCTATCAAAGTTTGTTTCAAATTGGTCGGAACCTCGTGCCAGCCACTTTGTTCCCTCTGGGGGCCGGGATGCTGGATTTCTTGGCCTCCATTTGTCCCGTGCTTTGAAGCAATATACTGTAGATTCTATAGACTATATATATATATCGATATTCATGTATTATATATATATATATATTGTTATTATTATTAGTAGTAGTATTCTTATTGTTATTATTAGTATTATTATTTTTTTTATTATTACTATTATTATTATATATATATATATACGTACGTATATATTACAGGGATTCTGCGCGCGATGTGACGAGTTGGTTGCTCTGTCTGCTTAACAAGTCTAGTTCTGCAAAGTCTCCAAGTTGTTGTGGCTCTATGCCAAGTCCAAGAAGAAGCCTCTTCAACTCCTGTGCTGAAATCATCTCGCTGTTATGGACAGCAAGTTCCTGCAATGCAAAGTTCCCAATGAATGCAAATGGCATCATGTGGCATGGCAACGCACAGCCATGCGGATTTGGCATGCTCTACAACTCATGTGAGATACTAGTGTTGTGCCGTGTACCAATGTGGAATTGCCACACGAGTTCGGCGATGGTTTTTGATGATCCAATACCGAATTGGCACCAAATTGGCATCACGGTCACACCAAATAAATTTGACTTCAAAGGGTTGAAACTGCGCAACTCAGGATATTACCAGTACTAGTACTGTACATGAATGAACCCTAGCCTCACGCAGAACTTCCTCTGGCACGGGTATGGTTGCAGCCAGCAATGCCACAACCGATTGAGTTGGGACTGTCTCTTCCTGTCAGTTTCTTGCAAGCGGTGACGCACAGTTGCTACTAGCAGTCGCTAGCACTCCAGTCATCCTCTGGTGAAATTGTCCTCTCTCTCTCTCTCTCTCTCTCTCTCTCTCTCAGCTTGAAGGTGATACGCCTGCTCTGAAGTTGGCTGTAGTCTATCAAGGCGACGAAGCCCGAGGATAATTTCCTGCGGATGTTGAACGGCAAAATGGACCAGCGAAATTTAGCGGAGGTAGGTTTCAAACCTGTGGAGGGAAGACTGACTGGAAGCGATGATAGTCACAGCGATGGGCTAGAAATTTCTTCAAGTATATACAGTGTCCTGCACACATACACATAAATCCACCCACACTTCACTCAGTGAAATGAGTTCCGAACCGTAAAACACTATTGTATGATGTAGCGGACTTGGGCTCAGGGACTGTAACAAACATGAACAAGTGAAGTGTGACAAACAAATACAAATACAGTGCAAGTTTCTTGGACTTCGTAAGAAGTTCGTGTTTCGGGAAAATGTCAGTACTGTACTGGGTTGTCGCGTTGAGTCACCCCTGCCCGTAAAAATTCACCCTCGTGCATGGGCACACTTGATTAGGAAAAAAAACATCCCAAGCCGCAAAAAGTCACCCTTGAAGGGAAAGCATCTTCAGAACTGAGTGTTGCTTAGCTACTTGCAGGATCACTTCTGATATCTTTAAATCTTTATAAAAGTCAACCCATGACAAAGTTCAGCCGCACCAAAAATCCAACCTAGGCTCTTGCCATCGGTTGGATGCCATTTTGTACGGCTTTGGGGCTGTACGCTTAGCTTCCTCTCTGTTGCCCATTTTTTGGCATTGCAACATCAGTAAAAGACTTTAAAAGACTACTGACTATTGGAGAGCATGGATAGTTGGTAAAATGATGTAAAATGTGGGTCTTGTCTCTGCAAGCAGAACAGTGTCCCAAGTTTGCGTGGAAAACATCTCCAAGATGGTGGCTGCAGTGTGGATGTGTCCCAAATGCGTAGTGTCTGTGTGTCACAGGGTAAGAAATTGCTTTCAGCATCAATCTGTTAGTTTTCAGAGCGCCCTGCTGATGGACATGACACTTCAGGTGCCTGCCTCTGGTGATGTGGACAGAAGCCATTTCTCGTCTAAAGGGATGGACAGCTCTGCAAAGCTTCGGCGACATAAAGGACACTTGCCTTGCAGTGCTGTAGAGACACAAGTTTTCCAAAGGCAGAAGCAACTCGGAAGCAATGCCGTAGTTTTTGTGAATCACATTCAAGGCCTTGGGATTTTTTGCTTTAAGATCAAAAACTGGAGGCTGACCAGCAGATTACATGAAATACTACCATCTACCGCCGGGCATCACTACAAACAATGTAAGAATACACATACATCATACATCATCATACATTTACATCAAGGCAGTGTTTCTTCAGCGCCATTTTCACGACCACTATCTCCGTCATCGCTTTCCGGAACAAACTCCAAAGACCCCGCATCAAATCGACCCGATCCCTTCAGCATGCCATGATGTTCTGATTGAGCTCCGCTACGTGGACACAGCTTCTCTGCGCAAGACATGTGGACAAAATGCTGGCAGACCTGGATGTCACATGATGTCACGTGTGTCAGCGCGATCAGCGCTTATGTGAAGGAAACCCCGTCAGCTCTACAGAGACGTGCTGAGACAAGGACTCGCTTCGGCCAATGGTTTGTTGAATTTGTTGAACTTGTTGAACCATCTTCATGTGCGGCCTGTGCAGCAATCAGTATTGATGCGGGCCCAGAGCCTCAGGGACTGCAAAGTTTGCACAAGCAATTGTTGAGTACGTTAAAAAATTGGAAAGAAACTAGAGGACCAGCTCCAATGGCTCCACAGAGGAAAACCAAATATGAAATTTGGTTCTTGTCATTTCGTGTCTTGAATTCTGTGTTGGGGAAGCTGCGTCAAATTCCAATCGTTCAGCCTCTTCACAAAATCCAAGGTGCTGAGTGCGTCTAGGCAAACGCAGCACGATTCGAGTTCGCTCTCATCTTGGCTTCACATTCAATGTAATCAGATCTGAAAAAATGCAAGGTGTTCGCATGTGTTCCATTGAGATCCAAGTCACTCATAGTCTCGGCCCGGCCAGCGACAGCACAAACACCCAAACATGCAAGCAGAAGGCTTAAGCATCTGCACTGTCTTGACTGTCTTGCCAATGGCTGATCAGTTCAAATCTGTTTAAGGCACTGGAGTCTGTGGAGTCTGTCATTGGTTGCCTTCAATCATCTTGCATCATGGCATCTTCTGGCTTCTTACGACCAGGGATGATTCAAATGTCTTAGAATCCAAGGATGTCCTGCGTCAGAACTGAGCCATCAGCGCTTGAACCAACATGCTGGGGCTTTCAGGGATTGAGAATCACCAAGTACGATTAGACCGTGTGAAGGATTTAACATACACTCATATAATGTTATATACTCAGTAATATACTCCGTAATGTACAGTAACACTAGGTAACACTGTACCTGCATCACTTTGTCTAAAGTCTCGTTATATCTATAGGACTATATAGTTATTGTATGTTATTGTTGCTCTTTCTGCATTGCCAGCCCTGCTGACGCCTGTCGCTCCCCGCGGGGTCCACCTCGGCACTGGGATGTTGCTTTTTTTCGCTGCTGAAAGACATGGAGGGAATATGATAGACATTGAAAGACGACACAAATACCTACAGAATACATACAGATAACTGATATGTATCTAATATATTTTATTTATGTATATCCAATATTGCGTCACCATAATTGGAATAGATGGCAAAAGCATCCTATCAATCGGCTTTGGCAGAGTCTTGGGAGATGTATTTGAACTTTGAGCCTTCCGATAGGACCAGGGAGAATCCGAAAGTAGACCTTACAAAAATGGCAGCCAAGCAACGGATTGAAAGATAATCAAAGAGCTTCACAATCAACGCGCGTTTCTCGCGAACCTGATGCGTTGATCACTGAGTCTGCTGATCCCCGACACTCTTGTCAGTTGCTGCAATGTTTGGTCAACGAGAATGCGGAAAAGGATGTAAAAAATGATTCATCTTGCAAATGAGTCTATGATATATGCATGTTCCCAGGCAGCCAACCACAGATCGTGGGCGTGAAGATCTTGTTGCTGGATGTTCATTCTCGGTCAGGAGGATCCAGTCCTTTTTGAAGATTCTGGATTAATCACTTGATGATTCTGGTTTTGATTCTGGTTTTGGTGGGTCCATCGTGGGTCCATCGTGGGTCCATCGTGGGTCCATCAGGACCATGGACATCATGCCATGCGACGGTACGCCTGATCTCGTACCAGCTCTTGCAAAGTCACCAGCGTATGGCCATCTCGGTTTTAGCGTGCCAGCTCCAATGGACAGAGGATGACAGACGGACCTCGAGAAAGGATGGCTCATCTGAGCTCGTGGCCACCTCGACTACCTCAGAGGACGGTGACATCTCGTGACTTTTCCCTTTTTCCCATGTTTTACATGTTTTTACTTATCTGAACCTATCTTCAAATATCATCAAAATCATCAAGTGATTAATAATTACTGTATACATCAAATATCTGCAAAGCCCTGACTTTGCAGGTTGATAGAGCGCAAGAGGTGCTGGTCAACCGGAATGCCATGTTCGGTCGAGCCGAGGCACTTTTGAATCTTCGCCGTGAAACAACCTTGAAAGCAATGGCTTTAAGGACATCAGCTAAATACATTGGAGAAACTTCAGAAACCTACTGTACTCGTGGAAACTCGTGCAGAGTCAGAAGTAGCACAGGGAGGAATAGGCAAAGGACACAAGTTGACATGAGAGAGAGCCGTCCACAGGTGAGCAGCACCAACAAACCCAGAGGATGACTTTAGCCCACATGATGCATGAAAGATGTGAAAGATGTGAAAGTATGTCGTCTGATGTCGTCCGGCTCTAGTCCCGTCTTGGAAACTTCATCCTGTGCATGTTCGGGCTGTGACTGACAAGAGGCAAGGGACTCTCTGACACTTTGCAACAATGAAAGCGCAAAAACATGCAAAAACTGCAATAAAGCAGGAACGGGGAAAGAACCCCATGGGTGGAGTCTACTGGAGTCGCCCAACACTCAGTACACTGTATACGCAAAAGAGTACCCAGCAAAGCCTGCGAAGAAGTTTAAGAACATTTATTGTGCTGGAACTCAAGGAACGCAACGTGAAGCCAACACCTTGCAGTGTCTTCCAGGATGAGAGAACACATTCCCAAAGGCATACCCAGAGCCAAGAAACCTGCAATGCAGAGAGAGACAGCAAGAAACAAAGCGAAGCAAACTTGTAGAAACTATGAACCACAATGAACGAAAGACAAAATGTGTCATGCCAGGCGCAGGAAAGGTATGAAACTGTTTGATAACACAACATTATGACATAATGATAACAAAACCCAATCTAAACTGATGTAAATGTCACAAGACTCCTGTCCAAAGAAGAAGGAAGAGCAGCACACTGAAAGCATTGTCCCAAGCCACAAACTGTTGTCATGGCTGAAAATCCGGAAGGCATGTTTAATTGATGGTTGTACAATGATATTTGTGCGCAAGAATCTGCAAACATGTTTGGAATATTTTGGAATGCTCAAAGTGTGTTTATTGTTCAGATTCGCACCCGTCTCACCATGACTTCAGCGATGAAGTTGCGCAAACGCCTCGGATGAAGTTGGATCAAAGGAGAATATTGGGGTCATTTGTGTGCGCCCTAAGGTGCACTATGGAGCTGACGTCTGAAGTGAAAACATGACTCTGTGATGTTCTTCGATTGCTCCAAGCGTGCAGATCAACCTGCCAGTGTGACATTTTGAGAAACTCGCAAGACGCATACTGATTCCCTGGAAGCAACAAGAATTGCTTCAAGTGCCTGTTCTCTTCGCCAGAGTCACCTCACAAATCAAAAGCACTCAAGAGCAATAAACACATTTTGCCAACTGATCTTGAAATTCAAAAACATACACGAACATATCAGAGCGAGCTCATATAATGCAAATTCCTGCGCGTTATCAGTCAAGCTGCAACATGTGTGGTAAGCCGCTGGGATTTGCCGCAGCTTTAAGAGAAGTTTGACGGCTTCTGATGTTTCTGGATATCATTCTACTGATATATCGCATGGTTATGTATGGTTTAGTTAAGTGTAGGCGGGTGCGTGTGTTGAAAACACGCGTTTTTAAAGCAATGTTGCCCTTTTTGGTGGAATTCCATCAAAAAATTGAGGCAGTGGTCAAACATTGCTTGACCCCATTAGAACTGCATTACGTTGCTCTTTCCCGCATCATGATGCTGGTGCTTTGGCTTTGGCAATGTTCAAGCATTTGGTAGGAGCAACTGATGCCTCAACCACGACCATTGACCAGAAAGCAAGCCTAACCAACCTTGTTGGCCCACAACCCACCCCTACCAACCTACCAAACCCCTCCGAGCTCCACCACCTGCTAGAAACTTTGTGAAATGGCCAATCCTAGCACTTGAATATCAAATATCGTAGAAAAATATAGAAAAATGTAAAAATATTGAAAATGACAAACTCAGCCCCTGACATTCTTTGCAGTAGGCATCCAGTAGGCCGGACTTGTCTTCTGATTCTGGCACCTCTGCTTCGCACACCACAGCAGTTTTCAGCCACAAATAGATGCCTTTTGGAAGAACAAGTTCGCAGATGTTCCTCAGAAAATGAGATGCAAAAGATTGCAAAAGCCCTGCTGTTTTAGAAAAACAGGGGCAGCACTGCTTCTGCTGGCATGGCTGCAACATTTAATCCAACCTGAACGCGGCAGAAAGAAGATAAAGTACAATGAAAATCAATGAAATATGTCATGGTAACGAATGATCAGCATAGTATAACACACCACAAATCAATACAAATCACTATTTTGAAACGCGTGGTTCTGAAACCTACATTACACCACACAAAACATACGTTTGCAAAGTATGCAATAGAAGCCCTAAATACTGGTGATAAACATACCTACTATATAAACATGATCAAGAATGCAGCGAAAATCTTCTGAAACACATAGACAGTGCATCATAGTGCAAGATGTGAAACTTGGTGAAACTTGGTGATCCACAGAGTGCAATCGAGTGCAACGGCCTCCAGGAAACGCTCTATGCCTTCCAGGTCTTGCCCCAAGCTGGATTCCGGCTCAGGTCTGACGCAGCTTCGCGTGCTGTGCAGAAGGATCCGAAAGATCAGATGTCAAATTTCTAACAAGAGAAGATGTTACAAGATGTTACAAGATATGACAAGATGTTACAAGATGTTACAAGATGTTACAAGATGTTACAAGATGTTACAAGATGTTACAAGATGTTACAAGATGTTACAAGATGTTACAAGATGTTACAAGATGTTACAAGATGTTACA
>Ga0126342_10001374_pt1 | contig 33897 bp, 30 predicted proteins | sample Cyp1metagenome_FD_92528 | JGI IMG/M metagenome (GOLD analysis project Ga0126342, IMG submission 92528) | Coral microbial communities from Lord Howe Island, Old Settlement Bay, Australia - Cyphastrea 1 metagenome | ecosystem: Host-associated > Invertebrates > Cnidaria > Coral ...
AACCAGAGGATACTGTAGACCCATACCCATTGGTGGTGGGGAGGGGGTGGTGGCCAACGCTGCACCATATATATTGATATATATATATATATAGTATATATGCAGATGTCATTTGAAGTATTTTTACCCATGTTTGAACGATTTTTTTGATACATACACATGTAAAGGACATCATGGGTGAATCGATGGAATATGGTTGTATCTATTGGATGTTGGGCTTCGAATGTTTGAGACAACCTCACATCAGGTCCAACAGTGGTGGTTACTTGTCCACTAGTCCACCTAAGATTGTTGGCAATTTTTGATCGTTATATAAACTCTATCTGCTTATTTAACAAATCCATGAAAGCCATGGCCCATTAATAGATGTTTTTTTATGATGATTTACCCATTAAAAAAAAAGCTGGTGATCTTCCAAACAGCTATGTTAAATAAGCAAAGGGTAACGGTGACAACAAGATTCACACATCTTAAATCATCATAAATCAGCCATAATCAGTCTCCCTAGGAATGCGGCACTGCAAACCCCAAAAGTTCATGACAAAGTGAAGATCTCGAGCCCGACGGCAACATCGTGTGTAAGTCCCGGAAGACTTCGAACCTCAAATTGTAAAAAGTGCCCATCTCCAAGAATCAACATCTTGCGCTGTGAACCAGTTTTTGATGCTCTTGCTCCTTTATTCCAACAGTCATCAGAGAGTTTACATCGTTTAGATTTCCCATGTGATTGGGTGCTGGTTTCTTCAATGTGATACCCTTCAGTAAACTACTCTAGCTTTTGGACATTTATGGGTTTCCATCCAAAATGATAGATTTTCTATGTCAATGTTAGTTTACAGGAGGCTACATCCCCAGAAACTCCCTTCGTTTAGCAACTCCTCTGGTATCCACAGATCAAGTCCGCATGTGGTGTGAATCGTAACTTGGTGGCAGATCCCTCGACTATTCCCTGCTGCAAGTGATTCGGCGTCCATTTCTGACGCCGGAGTTGGGAATTTGGGATGTGGGGATGGGTGAAAGCTTAAGACACCCACTGACTTTGGCCCAAGTTTAATTGTTTTAATTGTAAACTATCCAAATTGAAGGTACCCAAGTTTGATCCACAAACATCACAAACATTTGAATCCTCCGGAGCGACAAAGCTGAAAAGTGTCAAGCAAATTCCGAACTGGATTACAGACCCGTTGCTGCTTTCCCAAGTATCAACCCTTGTCTCAACCATCGTTTCCATCGTGTAAAAGAGGCTCGGCCAACAAGCTGGTCACTATCCTCTTTTCCAGTGGTGTTTACCCTCCCACGGTTGTAGATTATGATATTACCATATCCCCATCGTTGGGTGTTAAAGCCCTATCGTTGCACTTCTACTGCTACAGCCAGGGAGCATTGTTCATTGTCCCCTGCTGTCAAGGAGTAAACCAAACAAAACCCCACAAAAGATTTCTCCAAACTAATCTGTTCGGTTGTTTAAACATCCACACGTTTTGATTTTTTTAGTTTGGTTCAATACCCTCCATGAAAAAACACCATCCGTTGGAAATAACACTAGACAACTTTATTTCTGACACAAAATGTTCCCCATCTTGGAAAATCCTCGATGAACCAATCCTCCATCAACATTTGATGGTGAAATCACCATTAATAATCACTATTAATCAATCACTATCAATCACTATAATTGTATATAACTATTAGTCATACTCATCCCATTAATCACTATGAATCACTATAATCATGTTTGTTAGTTCCTCATCCCATTAATAACTAGTATATAATCACCAATAATATAATACGCATGAAATGGTGATATACTATTAATAATATAATATGGGATTAAATAGTAATATCACCATATATCACCATATTATAGTACTAATATTATTAGTACTCATATATCACCATATAATCATTATAATCACTATCATTATAATACTCATCCCATGAAAAATCACCTAAAACATCACCATTCATCCCAGGACCATATCGCCCTCCGTCCCGTCCCGGACGGTCGACTTTTCGGACCGAAACCGGCGTGCTGCGACTGCACAACTCGTCGGAGCGCTGTCACCTGGGTACCCATGGGTCATGCCACATAGTTAGATCTCGAAACCAATAATACCATCTGGTTATGACTAACATAGCCATGGAAAATCCCAACCATAAATGGAGGTTTCTAGCTGGGAAAATCAACTATATTATAAATGGGCCATGGCTTCCATGGCTATGTTAAATACATGGTATAGATGGCCCATAGAAATAGATGGTTTAGATGGTTTGCCTATTAATAGCATGGTGATGTTCCATGGCTATGTTAAATAACCAGATGGTATCATTCCGAGATAAACTTGTGCCATCCCCTAAACTCATGAAAATATTCCGGAAATTGTCTGACGATTGTCTTGGAAGAAATCGTTGATGGCATTTCTGTCTGCGAATCATCGGAAGGAACTCGTAGCCTCCAGGCAATTCGGGTATGGCAATTCGACAGGTTATGACAGGTTCCCATTTTCAGACGCAGCCCATGAGTATTGGTTACAAATTCCCATATCATATGGACATATATGGACCAATACTTATCACAAGTTCCCATAGTTCCCATATCATATGATATGATATGAGTATGATCTTCCCAATCAATTCACCAAGCATTTCTCTTGGAAGATCCATTGGTCTAGGTCTAGGTCCGCTTCTGATCTTCCCATCTGCAGGGATTCATCCCCACAGTGGTGACCTCCAGAAGTTGGGGCCCATGGGGCCCCAAAAAAACCATGATGAACGATGAAACATCAAAAAAACCTCTGGTAATCACATGGTTTCCTTAGGAAAATGATGATCAAATAATCGACTAAAAAATGATGAGTTTTTCCACATCTATCTCAATTTACCAGAGGGTACCCTCTGGTTATTCAACATAGCCATGGAAAATCACCATTGTTAATAGGCAAACCATCTATTTCTATGGGCCATGGCTTCCATGGAAATGTGAAATAACCAGAGGGTATATCCCATTAATATCCCATTGAATCACTATAAAACCCCATTAAACCACTATAAATCCCATTAAACCACTAAAAAATCCCATTAAACCACTTCGTTCACCCGACGCGACGACGCGGCCTTTCCCGCAATTGCGAGGGCATCTGCCGCTTGCGCACGAAAGGGCGGCCCGGACTTCGCGAGGTTCTGCGCTCGCCTGGCAGGCTTGATACATTGGAAGAATCGGAATCCACATTTATCTGGTGATATTGTTGTATATAAACAGAATTGTAAGTATATAATTTTATATATGTTATATATTTACTGTATATCTGTATTATATGTGTCTTATATGTTTTGGTACTTTGGACATGTATTCGGATAGAATCTTACTCCAGTATCTACTGATCTATCCATAGATCATAAATCTATATATGTATATGCAATATACAGTAGTATGTATAGATGAGGCGTATTTTCCATGAACCAAATTCGTTCCCAGGATTACTCGGCTTTTCCTGCATGACTTCCTGCAGCTTGCTGGTGAAATACCCCCATGGCTCGTTAAATCCTCAAAGATTGCTGGTCCCACATTCTCATCTAGTTGGTGGTTGAGCCTACCCCTCTGAAAAATATGAGTTTGTCAGTTGGGATTATAAAATTCCCAACTGAATGGAAAAATAAAATTCATGTTCCAAACCACCAACCAGTCATGTTATCTAGGTTGTTCCATATTTTGCTAGACAAATGATTGTTGTATAGAAACTCAAAAATGACAAAAAGAAAAATCCGTAAAATCCAGTTCTGAAAGACGTACAGTAGTGGTGATTCTTTGTTTGGTTGGGTTTCTCAACAGTTGGATAAAGCCAAAAAAAAATCCGTCAACTGGGTGCAGTTTTGTTTGTTGCTTGAGAGAAAATCCAACAAGATCCAACAAGTATATAGATCTACCAGAATCTGCCATGCTCATCCCATCAATCGGAATCCATCTCACTTACCAAGTTGGTCGCCATTCCGCCAAATTTTCTCTTTTCGTTTGGCCACCTCGATTGGGTGCAACACCTTGGGCATCGGCCCAGCGGCGCAGCATCTCTTGCACGCAGGGGCGCAAGAACTTCCAACCCCGAGGCGGCCTGGGATGTGGAGCCAGCGATGGGAAAAATCACCCCAGAAAAATAGATAGGAAAATGATCTGTAAATGGGATCACTATGACTTTTCTATAGAAACTCATTTATAAACATGACCATTTATAGAAACCCATGAGTTATGAAGATCTATAAATGGTCAGTCACCCCATCTATGGACGCTGCCCGCATCATCCAGTTCGGAGTCCAGAAAAAAACAGTCCGACCACAATGTTTTTCAGCAACTCAGAGAGTTCTTAAGCAATGAAAATTGGGGGATTTGACCGGAATTTCACCCACCAACACTGGGGATTCAACGAATGAACCCATCAATTTTCACCTAGCCTTCGCTTTGCCGGCGTACTCGGCCCCTGGATCTAACATGTTCACCAAAAACACGTGCGATTTTGGATCAGGAATGGAATTCCCTTTGGAATGTTGCTTTGGAAAAAAAAAAACTTTTGGACCATCATTTGGACTGCATGTGAAATTTGTGGCTTGTCTCAAAAAGGGGACCCTTTTTAAACCACATGGATTAATGGTTGGTCATTGCCTTTCTAACGGCAAAGATGACGGTAAAACAATTGTTTTGTTGGGTTATCTCATTTTGGACAAGCATGGGGCAAGCCCATTTATGTTACAAAGCTAACTTTAGGTTGGATAGTCATTCATCCTTCGCCAAGGTTTACTCACTTGGCTTTGTCTTCAGAATGGGGCACCACAAAATTGCATTGTGTATCATGAAAAAAGTGCAACATTGGATAACTTTGGGGTATTTGGTATTCCCCATGTTCCGAAAACCAAAAAAAACAAGTATCACAGTGTTGGATGTTGCTTACTTCAATGGATTGGTTTAAGTTAAAAACTATACAGGTATATAGATTGTCCCATTAAATGGGGCTTTCAGCTTTCATGTACCCTCTGGTCATTTAACATAGCCATGGAAAATGGCCCATTTATAGATGGTTTACCTATTAAAAATGGTGATTTTCCATGGCAAACTGTTAAATAACCAGAGGGTAATGTTTCCCTTAAACCAATCCATTGATGGGATCATCGAGGCTGATTTGATGACACCTGAGGCGGAAAATCCTGGACAAATGGGAGGATATAAATTGTTATTAAAATGATATTCATAGGATATAAAATCTTGGATGTTATCAAAAATATTTTATCGGCAACGACATTTTTTATTTGCTAATATGTTGCCCTCGGGTAAATTATCACATATAAAACTTAAACCTGAAAATAATTCATTCTTAGTGGAAATTAATCTTCCAACCCCTATCTGGCAGGGTCTGTAGTAATTTACTGAAGGGAAACAAACTATTATTCAGGTCTGTTTGGCTGAACAATATTTCACAAAGCTGATTTCTATCATGGGATAATGATGGGTTGTTTGATTTATAACCATTCAAACGGTATCTATTCCCAGTATATCCATATGGTGAGTTGTATCCTCCCACCATGATCATTGCGATGCCGCCTGCCGTTCTTCCGAAGCGAAGCGGGGACGCAGGAGTACGTCTTGGAGAACTCCTGGTGCCGAGGATTGACGGAGAAAGCACCGAAAATCATGAAAATATACTAAGGTCATGGAGAAACCATGGGAAATTCATGAAAAAAACATGGAAAACATATGGAAACAAGAAGACAAATGGAGAACTGATAAGAATTGACTGTTCAGAAACTGGGATTTCTGATGCAATGTTCAATCGACTTTTATATATTTTTATGCAGATGAATGGGATTTTTCTGGGATTTACTGGTGTTTCCTTCAGAGCATCTGCCACAGTGGTGAGAAGTTTCACCCTGCAATTCTACCGTCGGTTGAAACATGTTGAAACGGCTGGAAGGATAGCAGTGACTTACCCTCTGGTAATTTAACCTAGCTACTGAAAATCACCAATGGTTGTATCATATATAAATGACCATTTTCCATAGCTACATTAGTTTACCAGAGGGTATAGAATACTAGGGGCTCAAGAAAGAACAGAGATGTTGACATATGGGGGGTTCCTAAGTCAGGAGAGTACCCCCAAATCATTCAAATCATGAATGACCATGCCGACTCGTATTGAAACAATTATGGTGATGACTGGGGATCCCCCATGATTGACATCCATTTAGCCATGATTAACAGTAATTGACCATGTTTAACAGTTATTAACCACTATTAACCACTGTTTAACCAGTATGAACCACTATTAACATCTATTAACCACTCTTAACCACATTTTGCAAGATCCCAAAAAATTCTTTTGAAACCCTCGTCTCCAAGCACCAGCTATCACAACACCGTCCGCACGGCCGTCCGGATGGAGCAGGAAGCGAAAGAGCTGCACCACGGTCTCCTCGTCCAGCAACTCCTGGACTTTCGGGATGGATCGGGAGCTGATGATCTCCATAGGGATATGGCGATGTTCAATTACCAGAGGGTAACATCTATATACACACATATATATGATCTATTATATGTATATATATATGTATAAATATATATACATATATATATATACATATACATATATATATATGATATTATATGTATATATGTATACATTATATATACATATTATGTTGGCATCCTAAGGAATACCGGATACCCAGCTGGATGATTTAGAATGGAACATCCCAGATTTTCAAATGGGATGACCTAGGGATACCCATATCTTCGGAAACCTTCATATTTTATAACCTCTACATAAGTAGGATGAAATACATCCACTTGTAGTCGAAGGTACCATGCATAGATGCAGGAAACCCCATGAGTTCAACCATTCTTAGTACTAAACTCTCCGGTTCCTACGCAATCAAATCTAAGAAAAATACCCTGCAAGGTATCCTTTCTGTCTAGCTGGGTAGTATGGTAATTACGAATATTTAAATGTTGAAGTAGTAGTGTCCCCGTCATGTCTTCGTGATATTCGAATTTTAGGTGGTAATTCTCACTTGTCTTTTGTCAATTCACCATCTTTTGTTGCTGAAAAACCAACCATTCACAATGAGTTTATCACCTCATCACCAACCTTTCACTCGATTAAACCACCATTCAATCGCTCAATCGCTGTGCCATGGGTGCCATGGTGAGACAGTCATCCCTATGGATGGATGACACCGTTGGTGGTTTCAACCTACCCCTCTGAAAAATCATGGAGTGAGTGAAAGTCAGTTGGGATGATGACATTCCCAACTGTTTCTGGAAAATCCAAATGTTCCAAACCACCAACCAGTACTATTCTGATGATAGATGGGTCAGTTTGGTTATATATATAATATTAATATGTTGATTATAGAATACTTACCATGATAATATCATGAGTGGCTGAAATAATCATATTCTACCAGGTACAAGTACAATCCAAATATTACAATGATAATAAAAACAATGACAGCAATATGTTCAAGAATATTAACAATGACAACAATAACAATAATTAATCATCATCATCATCAACAACAACGACAACAACAACATTATATATTATACATGATCCTCCCACTCCCACATCGTAAAATTACCCGCTCCGAGTTGATCATGGTGCAGGCGCGGTCCATGCTTTGGTTCACCCAGGTTTCTGTAAACACCTGGTTGGCGCAACGAAATGAACCAACCAATGGAGGCTTCAACCAGTAGAAACCCATGGGAAAACCATGGAAAACCATCGTGGTCTTGTCAGTGATGTTGCTGAAAGCCATCGGACATTGAATTGTTCATTAGTTGTGCAACATGAAATATCTATAAAATATAAAAAGTAGGGATTCAACTGATTCAACGAACAAAAATCTGGCATTTCACCACACAAAATCTATTTCACCGGCAACAATTAGAAAGTTTATCATATTTTAACCATCAAAAATGATTTCTTGCCAATAAAAACATGTTACAGGGGATGAACCCCATGAAAAAGGAAATTCAACCAACAAAAATGGAGACTGTACCCTGAGATTTCTGTGGATTCAGCCAAAATGACCAGTTTTTACCCAGAGTCTAACCAACAGAAACTTGACATTATAATTAGTTCAATAGATTCATCCAGGAATGCAACTAACATCAACCAAGATATGGGTTTCACCAACAGGTTGACGACGAACCAGACTTCAAGGCCTCACACAAGTGAAATGTCGGTTGATACTCAGATTCCAATGGCCATTCCAGAAAGGAATATGAAGATCATTGGATTTTCAGGTACAGTAGCCTATTTTGTACAACAGAATAATAATAGATGTACAGGTTGGCATAGATGTACAACATAATAATAATAATAATAATATATAATAATAGCCTATTTTCAGACAAAGCCATATGAAAAACTTGATTTTTCATGCATTCTTTCAGGGCAAATGATTGCTGGTTGGGGATGTGAAACTGGTTGTATAGGGATTCCAATGATTGGGACTGGGGATTTGCTACATCCGAATCAAAAACAACCCATTGGTCCAGTAAACCATCATGGAAAATCACACATGAAAATCATGAAAACCGAATTTTCTTCATATATGTTCTGATATCTCAATCTGCAAGTCCAAAAAGTCCAACCTTATACCATTTATATATAAGTTAGCCAATATAAGTTTTCCATATTACAGTAAGTTAGCCAATACAGTGTGTATATATATAGTCTATTCCAATATTTTCTGATTATCTCTGGTAAACTAACAGTCCGCTATGGAAAATCACCATGCTATCAATGGGTAAATCCACTATTTCTATGGGCCAGCTATTCAATAGCTATGTTAAGTTACCAGAAGGTAATCACCATTAATTCACTATTAGCCATTAATAACCACCATTAATCACCATTAACCTCCCATCCGTTTAAAAAAAAACGATCCATCCATCCAAATCCGCCGGATCATCCGCCGGATCCGCCTCGATCTGCCGCAACAAGTTGCCTTCCACCGCGCTCTCCTTCTCGGCCCCTGTCGTAACGGCAACGTTGGAGATGGCGTTGATGATCAGTATATACCATGCTTCATATTCTGTTAATATCGTGTATATATATATATTAATATTTATATTAATATATATATATATATGTATATATGTATATATATGTATATATATATATATATGAATTTCAATAGCATACTTGCAAAAGCCTTTGAAATTCCATTCAAATCACGAGGATGGTCATCTCAGTCCTGTGCTCTGGCCTTAGATGATCCATGGGGGGGTATGGTCAACCCAAGCCGACCAAACCATCCACCAGAGAATCCCAATTCTTGTTCTGGTTGGATAACCCTGTCATCGAAGACGTGGACACATCGTGGACACAAACTATCATGAAGACGTGGTCAGTTGTATTGAATGGGAGTCATCATAAAGATCGACAAATTCAAATAACATCCAAACATGTGCGCTTGGACAAATAGAGACACCAATTTTGGAATACCATAGGTTACCATATATCATCCTTGACCTATTGGTTGTTGAATTTTCGGGTGACCCCATTTTGTTCAACCAAGCAGAAAATGCTAGGGCCACCCCACATCGAGACAAACCGTGATAAACGCAAATAATATGATCTATTGTTATATCTTGTTGGTTGATTGGATATCCAGAAAGAAACTAGGCCCTAGATGATCTAGATGGCCCTAGTACATATCCAGTACCTCCCCAGAATCCAGTGGCTTATCATCACTGAACCCATCATTTTCCAATCCGTATATCGCATCTACCGGCAATCATCATGCTCCATTGAGAATGATTTGTCTGACATTGTCCCATAAAATTCTCTATTTGTAGATGATTTAAGCCATATAAATGGAGGTTTTAATGGGAAAATCATGACTGTAAATGAGCCGTGGCTTTACCATGGCTATGTTAGTCATAACCAGAGGGTAAATGTTGATGTTCCCATTAATTTATCTGTTCTGGATCTTATAGCTGATTCCCTGACACCTTGATGGGTCCTCGCGAGCGCTTGCATCCTTGGATGATCGAAAACCCATCAAATTCTGAAGGTTCATAGGATCTCTGATGTTTTAATGGGAAAATATATAAGATTTATATGATGCCCATTCTAGGATTTATTATGTTAACAGGATTTATTATGTTTTAATAGGAAATATATAAGATTTATATGATTCCCGTTATAGGATTTATTATGTTTTATATAATAGGATTTATTATGTTTTAATGGGAAAAACATGTTTTTACAGTAATGGAAACATCTCTAAATGATGGGAAAATCATCTAGAAATGGAGGATAGCTGGGAAATAGCTGGGAAGCTCCCCAGCTATGCTGAAGGTTTATATATAGCTGGGAACATCATCGAACATGTTGTGGCGGAATTTGCGGCAAAGCAATTCTTCAGATCTTCAGAATGACCGTTTTTCCGGATTGACACATTGACCAATTCCCACCGGATTGCAGTTTTTTCTGGTTCAAAAATGGGATCACTGGTTCTGATTCTGATTCGATGCACTATCTTTGTAAAGACAAACGACGGAACCGTCACAAGGGAAAAAGATGAAAAAGCTACATGGAGATTCTTGAAAATTGCCCATGAAGTTTCTTTGGTGTCTTGGTAACCTTGGGATCCCCCCCATTTACCAACCACCAACAAACCTCCAAAAGGTAAGTCCTGGGCCACACTTTTTTCTGTTACCCTGCCATCCACAGTATCCAACGTAGCTATGACGGCTATGAGTCAAAAACCCTGGTCGCAGCATGGTACCCCCAAATTTCTGGCTTTATCGATGAGTTCTTCAAAAAAAAACATGGTAAGTTTTGGTTTCGACCCATCCCCATGTGAGATTTCTCGCTCTGTGGATGTGTTTTTCTGCGTTGACCCCGACATCGTTCGGAAAGGATTGCACTTGAAAATTGCCATGGATAGATACCCTCCCTCCCCAAAATTGATTTGTCATAATGTTCCCTACTATTCAATTGCCACTTGGTAAAATGCGTAAAAAAAACATGTTCAGACCCAAATACAGCACGCATATAAAAATGTTCAGTTGAACCTTTTCCTATTTCATAAACCATATCTCATAGATTTAATAGCTTCAACACACCATATCCAAATATTACAAATCCATAGGATTACCAGATTACCATAGCAATTTATCATAAAAACATGGGAAAATTGCCAAGTTCAGAAAAAACCCATGGGATTTTCCCATGGATTTTCCCATCCCTGGGATCCGCGACACTTTCTGCTGCATTTGTCCGCTCAGGTCCTTGAAGGATCGGCGCACGGCGTCCTGCACCGCAACCTGCGCGACGCCCAGGTGATATCTATACGGTACATCTAAAGGTAAAATGGGAAAATATCAACCACCATATTTTCCCATCTATGTATAGCTATGAAAATCCCAATGGTATAAATAATATAAATAGTATAAATAGTATAAATAGTATAAATAGTATAAATAGTATATATATATATAGTATGTATATATATAGTATGTATATATATAGTGTATCATATATATGGTACATCTATAGTATATTATCTATAGTATGTCATTCACATTATCACAATGGAAATACAAAGTCATGGGAGAAACGGTATGATGATGACTCTTGTTACTCTTATCTTTTATTGGGCATGATGGTTATTAGGATATTGATATGTACAAGTAGATATTGACAAATGATTATAGGCGCCAGATTGCATTACCACCCCTCGTATCCATGTGCATAGGCAAAAAACACGGTAATACCATACCATACGAAACTGCCTCTCCAGGATGTTATCTTGCGAAAAAAAGATCTTATTGTTATTGGTGGCTCTTCATTTTCGCATATGTTCGCGACATCGTGATGTCTAGGTGATGATATCTAGGATATAAACCCTCCAGGATTTCGAAACAACATTGTGGATCCACCCAGACCAATGTTTGCATCACATAATGGGAACATCATGTGGGATATGATGATTCTTATTGTTAAAAAAGGGCATGATGATCGTTTTTTTACCATTATAGTATTTAGATGTATTTAGTGCTATTTGGTAGAAGATTCGAATATGGTTATCATCGCTATGATCATTACGAATCCCTTGGGGATATTTGCCATATCGTTACTATATCTCAACCCTCAGTCGACAGATTCTTGTTGGATAGCTGGAAATGATGGAGGAAAACATCATCGAATGAATCCTGGAAACACGTTTCAGCATCCTTCTGGGGACCTTTTTTTTTTAATAGATGACAGATTTTACCATATACGTGGGATATCGTGGGATATTCTTGGAATATCATGAAATACCCACCAAAAATACTGTTACATAGCGAAAATCACCATGTCTTCAATTTGAATAGGTAAATCAGCTGTGATGGTGTAGTTAATACCTATTGATATTACATTACCATTAATATTCATATCCATTTCAATAGCTGTGTTAGTTCATCGCATCAAATTTTTCGGGAGATGGTCGACTTTGACGACCGAAATCGGTTCGATCGCTCCCTCCATCCCCAGTTCCGACAGTTCCCACATCGAAGTTCTGGTACTCCCACATGTCCAAGTAGGCCTGCCGTCTTAGTGGCGATTCGGACAGTAGATGGGACCCATCGTGTTTTTGCGAATGTTCACTGGTAATATTGGATGGGAACTCACCACAAAAACCCTCTGGTAAACGTTTACAGTTTGCGAACTAGACAGCTTTGAATAGGTAAATTCCAGGTAAATCAACTATTTCTGGGCCCTTCCGCGGTGATCCCGGTGATCCATATCCATCCAGCCCCAGATTGGAGATCAAGTATACTCCGATGGATAATATCACCAAATTATAGGTTCATTGAAGATGGCTATAATAACTATGTATATATAATATAATATAATATAATATAATATAATATAATATGATATAATATAATATAATATAATATAAAATATATATTACTAAGATGATAGTGGCTACTAACAAACAATCTCGAAAAAATATTATTGTAGTTTTGCAGTATATAGTCATTATCTTGTGATATGTTGTGTTCTATTGTGATATTATGTTATATTTCCAAGGCTATAATGACCATCAAGAATTAGTCTCCAGATTAACCCTTCATTACTGAGATTACTATCGTTATATTATGCTAACCGTTCTTCTGGCCACTACCCCACATAAATCCACCTTACATGGTTACTCATAAACCACACTAGCCATTGATCAACCCCACATATCACTAAGATTGTAATGGTTATAGACTACATTACTATGTATATATGTTAATCCATTCCCCTTAAACTCAAATACCACCAGAAACTCATGGCTTAATATTGGATATCTTCAATTTGGGTTAGCGTTCAATGATGGAATTATGTAAGATATGACCATAGATATTATTGCTATAGGTATTGCTATACAATATTGAGGCTGGGTTGGTATGCCTATATACATAATATTATGTGGATATATATATATATATACAACACACACATATGTCACATTCATCATTATTGTTGTAATGTTGCGTATATTTCGCAGCATATTTGTATGTATATATATATATCGGATTATATTCCATTACTGTAGGTCCCAGGAACAAAACCCATTGTTAACCCATTATGACAATGGTGAGGTTTTGCACGTGGGAATCTCTTCTTGTTTACCGGTGAAATTCCATTACCCTCTGGTGAACTAACATAGCAATTGAAAATGGCCATTTATAGTGGATTTTCCCATTAAAAATGGTGATGTTCCATTGCTATGTTAGTTCACCAGAGGGTATCCAGTTGTTTTTCATTATGAATCTTATAAATTTCACCATGATGACATATGATAAATTCCACCATTTGACATGTCCAGCAGTAATGATACAAAAATGGTTGTCACTATTAATCACCATTGATCGATGATCACTACTAATCACCGTTCATCACCATTGATCCATTATTAATAATCATCACTAACAATCCATCATTGATAATTCTCGATTAATCATCCATTAATCATTAATTATCATCACTGATAATTTCCACCATTCTGAGAAATGTCCAGCATTCATGATACACAAATGATCAAAAATGGTTGTCACTATTAATCAACATTAATCAATCATCCATTAAATCACTATTAAGCACCATTAATCTATCATTAATACTCATTACTACTGCAGTAATCACCATTAATCACCATTAATCATCTATCAATCACCATTCATCACCATTATATGATCACCATCTAATCACTATTAATCCATCATTAATAATCATCACTAACAATCCATCATTGATAATCATCCATTAACAATCCAGTAACTATTAATCACGATTACCCTCTGGTAATTTAACATAGCTATGGAAAATCACCATTTTTAATGGGTAAATCCACTATTTCTATGGCCATGTTCAACAGCTATGTTAGTTTACCAGAGGGTAATCGCTATTAATCATCATTAATCACCATTAATCACCATTTAATCACCTTTAACCATGATTCCAGTGAGGGAGAACAGTGAGGTCGTGATGAAATTTACCTAGATTAATCATCACTACCAATCCACCTATGCGTGACTTTCCCCGCCATTTTTTCGCCTCATCCACCAGTTCTCGAGTCAACTCCTCCGTCGCCTCATACGCGTTCTCGCAGTCCTGCGACGACCAGGACGACCGAAAAGGAACATGGTCAAACCTTGGGGAAACCTTCGGGAAAAAACCATGAAAAATAAAAAAACATGGGAAAAATGAGGGAAAAATGGGGAAACATATGGTAAAATCAGGCAGTTTGCAGTGAAAAGTGTGGATTTTCCCTCAAGAATCATGGGAAAACTGCTCAAATCCCTGTTTTCATCGTTAAAATTCAATTTGTGTCGGTGAAGATCCCCGTTATTTTTTTGATCACAGCAAGCGTTTCAGTTGGACCATGCTTCAGCCAGATATTTGTTGATTCCATTGCCACCATCAAAGCCATTTTGTCGCTTATTCAGATCCAAGCCTTTTCTCTTTTGCGCCCTTAGAGATGTATTTTGAACAATTCACCCCATATTTGCTGGATTGCACTTTCCATGTATTGTGCGGCATCCTTGTAACAATGCTTCAAATCATCATTGACAGTTCCAAATCAGTGGTTGAATAAACTACACATCTTTGTATCTATGGATAACACTCGCGTTTATGTTGCTACTTAGTTAGTACCCATTGGCATTCACCCAATTCCGACTCAACATGTTACATAGATTTACTTGGCACTGGTAATTGTTTCTTAAAATGACTGCCAAATTATACCCAGACTCAATGGAACACATAAACATGTGGAGGTTTCCGAAATAATGGTACCCCCAAATCATCCATTTTAGATTGGGAGTGTCCAGGAAATAAACCATCCATTTTGGGATATTTTGGGGTACCCCGATTTATGGCCCCCATATAAGAATCAAAGAACCCAAAAACGGATTGACCCATTCGACCTGTGCTATCAGTTGAGACTTCTCAAGGTCCAATGATATCCAAATTCTGCAGTCACGTCATATGATTAAAAAGGGGGGAAAAAATACCATAGCCATGTATTAAATCTTTACATACTCATTATACCAATACTAAATGAATATTCACTTCCTATTCCAACTATACATCCATTCACATCCATTAACCAATGTATATAATTAATATATACCATGGTTACCATAGCAGAAATTGGTAACTATACCATATATGTATATACCATTTATATCCATTTATCATAATCCCATTAAACCATGTGCCATACCATTTACATACCATATATCTGGGCAAATTATAATAATTCACTAACCTGAAACTTGCAGCCTTTTTGGCATGATTCCTCAAAAATTAACCATGACTCCAGTGATGGAGAACAGTGAGGTCGTTATAATTTGCCCAGATTCATCACCATTCCATGAAAATTATCCAATTGATCATTAATAATCACTATGAATCACCATTAGATATACAATCTAAGCTTATAATCCTTCATAATAATCATCTTATACCATAATCCAATTAATCATTAATAATCACTACGAATCACAATTAGATATTATGTATATATATACATATATTACCATCTGGTTATTTAACATAGCCATGGAAAACCCCTTTTAAATGGAGGTTTTAATGGGAAAATCATCTATAAATGGGCCATTTTCCATGGCTATGTTAAATAACCAGAGGGTAATATACCAATGTGTCATAATCCTTCACCCTTCGCTCGGCTCGTTCCTGCACCACTTCCCAAGTGGCATGGGCCAAGAGGGGCTTCAGGACCTCTTCCTGGGCAGTTCTGGGCTCTGTCCGGGTAGACACAATACCCTCTCTTGCAACCTGAATAGGGAAAATGAGCATCAGATTTCTCACCACAACAACTATGGTTTATAGGTGAATAACTATGGTTTATAGGTGATATATCATGATATATCATAATATTTTTTGGATATATCAATATCTATAGTTCGTGGGATTATAAGGTGCATCACCTCTGGTTGCGAAATCCGATACACCACCAATTTTGGGATGCTTTTTCAACCCTTTTTGAAGTTTATGGGATCTAAAAACCACTGTTTTCAACTGGTGATAACTGGATTTCGCAACGGCCCATCCATAGGATAACCATCAAAATTTGGGGTTCCAGTTACCAAAAGAAAGGTACCCATGTCACGGGTAAAAAATCGCCCATTGACTGTGAGGTAACCATAGGTAACCATCAATCATCATCAAATCCCACCAAAATCCCTCGTCGAGGTGCTGCATCGTTGAACCACTTGCGGCTGCCGCAGGCGTTGGTGAAGGACCGGATGCCCTTCTCCAGGAACCTCAAACGTGGAAAAGTTGGGAAAACATCTCTGGGGAAGTTAAAACCCAAAATTGGAGCTTCAACCAAGAGAAATTGACTTTGTTTTTCAAAGTTGAGCTGGATTTGATGGAATTGCTCTGAAAAGAAGTTGGGAGTGGACCTGAATATGTGCCGAGTTTGAGAGGTGTTCATCTCAAGAAACATTGGGATTGTGGGAGTTTGACTTCAAGGAAACAATCCATGGAGATCTGACATGGATTAAATAAGGATTTGAGCCCGATGATTAGAAGATTTGAGCCTGATTTCAGGCACAACGAGGATTTCATCAACCAGTTTTTGGATTTGAGCAATTTGCTGTGCTGAATTGTAAAAAAAATAAAATTTCAGCAACAAAAAACAGCACGATATCTGCAGAAAAAAACGGTTCCCGTTTTTTCGTGGTCTTCTGGGATGCGGCCTCACCAACTCATGACCGGATCGGAAATTGGTGTGTTTTTTCCGCAGTGATAAGATTGATGAACAGATTTTGTATATCCGATAACACCATATTTTCCTAGCATGATTTCCCATGTCAGCAAATCTGGAAAAGTTTTTGCTGATTGTGATCATCCCCGGAGAGTTTTTTTTGTTTACCTGGAGCTTTCCAACTCGTAGCCGTGTAGCCCCAAATTCCAAATCATCTAGTCATTTGATATCGACCATTCCTGGTTGGTGGTATACCTACCTACCCTTCAGAAAAATGATGGAGTGAGTTCGTCAGTTGGGATCATGAAATTCCCAACTCTTTCTGGAAAGTCATAATCCAAATGTTCCACACCAGCAATCAGTTTCCATATATTCCATGATTAACCATTTTCAACCATTGTGAAACCCATGATTCACCATTATTGACCATCATTAAGCCATGATAATCCCATCTATTCCCCCAACAAAAATTGCTGAAGCCCCGGTGCTGGGACTCCAGCCTCTTGCCACTGCTTCTCCAGTCGCTACGCTTCTCGGCTGCTGCAGAGAGGCCTTTGTAAAAAGACTTGGACGCTACCATTCCAAAGCAACCTTTGTTGGTTTATAAATCCAGCTGGTAAACTCAGCTAACCATAGATATAGTATGATATATTCGCCATCAAGGTCAGCCTAGTTACAGAGACCAGTTGGGAGACGGGGGACCATTTTGACTATGAAGAAAATCCACGTATACACCCCCAAGTATGATACAATATGGGATTTTGAACCAAAAATGGGAGATACTGTAGTTGATATAGTCCATGAATTATGAGTGTGGGTCAATACCTATGAAATCCCAAAATTGGACAAATGAACATCCAGAACCACCAGCTCGGCTATTTCCATGTTCACCAATGTTCACCATGGGTACAGGGCGTTGACCTATGTACATATATATATATATATGTACAGTATGTATAAATATATACTGTATATATATTTATATACTGTATGTATATATATATATATTATACACATAATTACATATATATATATATATATTATGTGTATATGTATATATCGGATGATCTAGATCAATCGCAATCTTGCAAACTAATTATCAATCCGCGAGACATTAATGGGACATTCATCGGGGATATACCATCCATTGGCAATGGGAAATTTCGTTTAAAAAAAAACGGGGAAACGATGGAAACTCATTCCCAAATCAGAAATATGAGTACAATCCAGCAATAAAAAGCTGATCATCATGGGCTGAATTATATATATAACATTTACATATCAGAAAGAGTCTTTTTTTGGGATGATGCCTCCAATCCTAAGCGTCGTTTATGGTACCGAACTGGGCACCAATAGCTAGCTGGGATCATTGCCGCCATGATCATGCCATTTCGAAAATCAAAACATCCTTGAACCATGTTGAACCAACCAATCAGAAATTTCTGTTTTCTGATCAAGATATTCCCGTGATATTCCCATTACCAGTAGATAAATTGCTCAAAAATTATCTGAAGAATCATGTTTGACCCGTGGTTTTTAGCCATCATATTCTGAAGTTTAAACCATGTCCAAAGTCTCTTTTTTTCCCAGATTTTGATATAGATTTTGCAGGTCCATCACCCCTGCCGAAGCACAACTTTTTTTGGTCCCCCGGACCTCCCACGAAGTACTTCGTCATGCGTTTGCCCATTTCAGACACCGACCAAGTGGTCTGCAGGGAGAAAATCTGGTGGACCCCTAATTTTGCCAGATATCCTCACAAAATTAAAGTTTGTTAATTGTTTCTTGTTTTTGGGAAAAAAAACAGGGTCAATCGGTTTTTGAAGCCAGGTGGGATGGTCGTAGTTGAGAATGGGAAAAAGCTTCCCAGTGTGGGTGTTAATATCTGTTAATCCATTTTGTTGCTGGTTGGTGGTTGACCTACCCCTCTGAAAAATGATGGAGTGAAAGTCAGTTGGGAAGGATTGTCCTATATATTATGGAAAAATAAAAAATGTTCCAAACCACTAAGCAGTTATTGTCCTTAAAAACATTTAAAAACTATCTCAATCCCATTTTCACAGTGAATCCCTCCATGGTTGCACCTCGGCATCCTCGAAGACCCGCACCGCCTCTGGCACCTGGCGTGAAAAATCTTGGACCATGTTTCGGTCGGCGGTTCCCAGTAAAATTATCTACACATGGTAAAAGCCACATCTATGTTGGATAAAACAGACGGGCCATGTCTTTGTCTGCAAGATTCTGGATGTTAACTAAAGAGTATAGGAAAGCAATTCGTAAAGTATCGTGCGGTCTTATTTTCATGCCCTTTATATCCCTTTATGATCTCTTATCATTAGAGTCTTTACCATCTGGTAATTAGCTGTGGATAATCGTCATTTCTGATGCTAAATCCCATTGAATATCCCATTATGAACATGTATTAATTAACCATTATTATCCAATTGTTCACCATTATTAACCATCATTAAGCATTCTGAGCCCCAAAAATTGTTCACCACAGACTTTATCATTCACCATGATTCCCATAAAAAAATATTCCCACTACTTCCCAGACATCCCATGACTTCTCCCATGGCTTCCTAATATATATCTGGTTGGTGGTTGACCTACTCCTCTGAAAAATGATGGAGTTCGGACCAGTTGGGATGATGATTATTCCCAATAGATGGAAAAATAATCCAAATGTTCAAAACCACCAAGCAGATTATTAACCATGATGAACCATCATTGACCATCATTAAGCCATGATAATCCCATTTTTGGGGGGATTACATACGACTTCCCATGTAACACCCATGAACTCCTAGGGTAACCCGAAGACACCAACGGTCACGGCCACCTCGCGCTGAAGGAAGGCCCTGGCGTTCTGCTGCCCCTCACGCGCCGGCCTTGGGCAACGCCAGAGTTCAGCAATTTAAGTGGGGAGGTCAGCCAGCAAAATTGGGAGAGAACATGATGGTTGCCCTCTGGTAAATTAACATAGACCCTGGCAGTTGTCGGGTTTGGAAGATGAGTTTCCATAAAAACTAGGCTATGTTCAGGGTCTATGTTAATTTATAACTGATATAACCATCAGAAATGCGGATTTAACATGATTTGACATAATTTCACCAGAAATGGGATATACCATCCGAAACCATCAGAAATTGAGAATTTAACAACAACATATGGGAGTCAATCAACAAAAACCAGGGATTTGATAATGATTTCGTCAACATTCAGATCCCCTGTGTATCGACCAACCCCATTTCTGGACCCTGCCATTAACAAAGGGCCAATGCCTGTTTTCTCATCTATGCCATTGTTGTTTCATGTTGTTTACTAATCCCTGCACACTATCTCATACGCAAAACATCTAGATTCATATCAAATCTATTCATTGTGGGGCCCCATATGGGTGCCATTCACCAAGCTTCATGACATCTTTGCTCGTACAGTATCCCATCTGTCGTGGTTTCACCTTCGAAGCTGGTCCAATCCTTGTGGTTTTCTGCTCAACCGACTAAGAATACTAACCAGTTATGGGATTCCCTCAACCACTATCAACCAGTGATTAACCATGATTAACTATTATTGACCATCATTAAGCCATGATAATCCCATTTTGGGGGGATTAACCATGATTAACCAGTGATTAACCACAATTAACTGTTGGTCCAATGTTTCACTCATGGACTAAGAATCCCATCAGTTCCTCCCCGAATCCAGTCATCCGCAGAAGCTGATGCCACTGAGCAGCTCCGCAGCCGGCGGGTCAACTTCCTCCTGGCTCCGGCGAGCAGCTCCGGCGAGCAGTGACTCGGGGACTTCACAAACGATTCATCGCCTGGGAATAATAATGGTTAGCAATGGTTAATTGTGGTAAATCACTGTTGATAATAATAGTTAACTATAAATCATAATAATTGTTGATAATGATTGAAATGTCATGCGTTTTCCAAAGGTTCAAACTGTCGTAATTCTTCCAAGAAGTCTTTGTTGATTTATCAACCATATGTACATAGAAAACTCATTCTTATTCATTCACGTTCATCTCATAATTATGTGTTCAAGACGTTTCTTAGAATTGATGAAAGCTAAAGAACATGCTAAGTTCAGGTTGATCACTTTTCATTTCAGTCATTTCTTACCCTCTGGTAAACTAACATAGCTATTGAAAATTGCCATCTATAGTGAGTTTTCCCATTGAAAATGGTGATTTTCCATAGTTTTGTGGCTGTTTACCAGAGGGTAAATGACTTCCAAACTTCGCGAAACCGAAACGGTCGTTCCGCTGCACCTCGTAGCCAGGCACCTGGCCGGCGAAATGCTGGCGATCTTTTTTTGCTTTGCTCATGAAAAAAAACATTATAGTGCGTAAGGTCAACGAGGTATTTATTTTGCTCCGAAAGCCATTTATAGACATTTTTCCTTTTATAGTGCGTAAATGTCTATAAATGTCTATAAATGTCTAGAAATGTCTAGAAATGTCTATAAATGTCTATAAATGTCTTTAATGGCTAGAGAAAGTCACAAAATACATGTTGTAATCAATGCAATCCTGGGGGGGAAAAAGCGCAACAGCGCAGCATCGACCCACCTGGATGGGGTCATGGGATCAATATGGAAGACCGATGTGGGACCACAGATGTGAATGTCTAGTTTAGTATTAACCATCCATAATTTTGGGGTACCTAATTTTGACCCATACCCAAATCATCCTTAACGAAACTTTTAAATGGGACATGTTCTATAGCTATCTTAAATAGGAACATGTTCTCATGAATATGTTCACAACATCTCCGGAATTCGACTCCGTTTTGCTCAACGAAAAAAAGGGACTATGTCTGATGAAATTATCCCAAGAAGTTCATCGTCTCCATCATGAGATGATCATTAAATCATATCTAAAGCATATTAGATAATGAATGATAATTATCTTATATATAATGATCATTCAATTTTGATATATTTATTATGATCATGTATCATATATCCCCCCTGAGTAGTCATTAATTGATATGATAGTACTAATTGTATCTTAACATGATTATATGATTAATATGATATCATATATCCATATATATCCTACGCTAACATCATTAATTATGATAGTACTAATAATTGTATCTTAACTACTCTAAAATCATATCCCCCGGTTCAAAATCCCAGGTGATTCACCCAACACCTCCTCATCGGTCTCCTCAAATCCCTCGGGCTCCTGCACAAAGGGAACTGGAGGCCACTAATATCCACGGTATATGTAAATATCATGGGATATAATATGATATGTATATATATATATATTATATACATATAATGGGACATGGAAAAACTTGGGATTGTTTTTGGGCTTTGGTGGGACATTACTACTAGCTGGTGGTTGAAAAACTCTCCTGAATGTGCAAACATCAGTTGAATCATCCCATTTCACAGGTTGAAACATGTTGAAAATACAATATTTGAAACCTTTAACCAGTTTTGTTGTTCACTTACGAATCGTACTACTAAGTAGCTTCTAAACCTGGTTATCACTGGGTAACGTCACCTACGATTCATAGGATTTATGGCACCATTGGATCAATGGGAATTTCAAGACCCTCAAAATCTAAAAGATACCGGTACATCAGTACATTTGGGAACATCTCCCGTGAAAATTAGCCCTTAGATGCCCTTAGGCCTTAGCCAAATGGTGCCATAAATCGGTGCAATGATAGCGGGACGAGGCCCCTCACCGACGATACCACGAGGATCATCCCAGGTGGCTTTTTGGGTGCGCCGTTATAGCTGCCAAGAAATGCCGTTATCCCATTTATGAATAGTAACAAAAAATAATAAACTAGCTAGTAACATGTAGTAACATATAAATAGTTGTAAATAGCTTATCCCAATGGCTAGTTTATCCCTCATTTGTTATAACAATAGTAACATGTTTCGTAGTTCGTTTACCCCTCGCCATCAGCGGAGCTGGAAAAATATCTCGGCCATAGCTACGATGATCAAGTTGCATAGCGGCTGCATGGCTAGCCATGTAGTGAGTTCGCAAATGCTGCCGAACATGGCTACCATTGCTACCCGCTGGTAAACTGTCACAAAACTATGGAAAGATCCACCATTTTTAATGGGAAAACTCACTATAAATGGCAATTTTAAATAGCTATGTTAGTCATTACCAGAGGGTATCCAACATTGGCTACCATGATTTCCATGATTTATCTGAATGACAAATTGCTGATTTTCCATTGTCATTTATCAAATGATCAGCAAAGTTTTTTTTGTTCGTTCCCAAAGCTGAAGTTGCGTTCCGGAAAAAAAAAAAAAACATCATCAGTGGCAAACATCAACAGTGGGAAATCTCAATGATTTCCACCATTCACCAACCATTCGACTCCTTCCATGGATATTACGCTTCTATAAATCTCCATCACCCACTGCGCCTCTGGACCGTCCGGGCTTTCGTTCTTCCTGGGAGAGGTTTTTTGTACCGGTACTGGGTATATCTATGATTCATTGGGATTTCATGGGGGTGAATGGACTTGGGATTCATTGGAATTTGGGATTTCGCCTCCAGTCAACTCATTATTCTGACCAAAAAAAATACCCTCTGGTAAACAAACATAGCTATTGAAAATTGCCTTATAATGGATTTACCAATTAAAAACGGTGGATCTTTCCATAGTTTTGTGACTGTTTACCAGAGGGTAACTCACCAACCATGGTTGAAAATCAGCTTGGGATGATGAAGCCCCTAGTCCCATCATTCTCGTCAGCTTAGCTCGCGACGGGGGTTTGCAATAGTCCCATTGAAATGGGGATGGGTCAAAACCCTGGTACCTAGTGAACCCCAAAATAGCTGGTAAATGGATGTTCATCCCACTAAAAATGTATCTATAGGTATTGACCCATACCCAAATATTACAAATGATTGTCCCAATAAAAACATATAAAAACGTTATTTGCGACTTCACATACTACATCATACTACCCATTTGTACAGGGTGTTCTAGTAATTTAGCTATGGAAAATCACCTTGTCAAACAGGTAAATCAACTATAAATAAGCCATTTCTCACAGCTATGATAGTTTACTAGAGTCACTAGAGGGGGTATATCCTATAAAAATCTATAAAATACCACCATTATATCTATGTTAATACCCCAACTTTGATGCTTTATCAATGTGTATCATCATGACTGCCATATGTCTTGACTGCCCATAGGGCCAAGATCCAAAAAATCAGCCTATTCAACCCTGTTAATCCCTGTAAATGTACCATTTGTCATATATCCATATATATCCCGCATATCTCTACTGTATATATCATGTATCTCTATCAAACTCCATAAATAATTGTCCCTCTTGCTGGTCAAAGCCGAAATAACTGTCCCATTACATCCCCACTATATGCCATTGCATCCCTACGAATTGGGTATAGAGTTACTATTAAATACCATTAATCCCTAAACATACCACATATATTATCAAAGCCCCTGAATCCCTATAAATGGCCAAAATATCCACCCCATCATATATATATATATATATATATTATGATATGATATTCCTGTATTATATACGGACTAATTGGATATACCTATATAATGATCCACTGTACCTATTAGTTAATTATAAAACATATATAATCCCTGTTTAAAACAGACATATTAATTGGATATATACATGTATCATCAATATTTGTAATACCTATTCATTGGATATACCTATCAATAATGATACCAAGTATTGCTGATGCTAAACCCCCAATGAATGTGATTCTGGAGCCCTGGAGTAATGTATCCCCGTTATATCCCATTATATCCCATCATTTCATCATATCTCATCATATCCCTATTAATTGGGTATATCATCCCTGTTATATACAATTAATCCCTATAAATCCCAATATCCCATATACCCATCATTCATGTCCCAATGATGGCAAATTCAAATACACCATTAATATCATTACCCTATAAATACCATATAGTACCACTAATCCATTGATCTATTATTAATACCATTAAGTCCCAATGATGGTATACATACCATATAATACACCCATTAATATACATTAAATATATTATAAATATGAAATCTAAATAACACCATTGATCCCTATCACTATATACATCTATATACCATTAATCATTAGTCCCTATTTTCATCCCTATAAGTATCGTTAACCCCTATAAATTGCCTATAAATATAATCCTGGCTGGTGGCTTCAACCCATCTGAAAAATATGAAAGTCAGTTGGGATGATTATTCCCAATATATGGAAAATAAAAAATGTTCCAAACCACCAGCCAGTAATTCCTTTAGATATCATCCTATACACCATTGATCTGGGTCCCCGACGGACTCGGGGACTCCGGCGCCAGTACCTGCAGCGGCGGCAGCTTGCGCTGCGGTGCCAAGCAACCTGAACGACGGACGGCGCTTGACGGGGCAACGGGGCGCCCGCCAGGGCAAGGGAAAAAGGGAAAATCTCTGGTGCCTGGTAAATGTCTGAAAAAATATGAAGATCTGGAAAGTCTATGGAAAATTCTGATGAGAATCTCTGAAACTATGTGAAAAACATATGGAAAATCCACGTCCAGTCAAGAAAGTCTATGGAGAATCTGTGGAACGTAATGTGAATCATGCAAAATGCGTCAGAAAACCAAAGCAAATCTATGAAATGATCAATGGATCATCCAGAAGTTGAGAGGTCATTCATGGTTGGGCTGGTGTTTTTTTCGAGAACCTTTCGGAAGATAAGACACGAACAATGGATTAGTATGCTTCAAAAATCTTCAAAATAACATAAATAATTGTTGGGGAGTGTATATATATATATATTATGTTTTTTCTCATGGTATTGTTCATCTTCTAATCCTACATCATAGAACCAATCATATAGAATATCTTCACAAATGGGATGTTGGTTTTGGTCGCCTCCCAGATGGAAAAACAAGGAAAACCATCGAAAATCCGTAGCAAAATCCATAGGAAATCCACGCAAAAAAAAAACATGAAAGACACATAACACCGAAAACGTTCCCATCGCTGTTGGCGCCTTCATCTGTAAGAGTGACCTGGGTCTGGTGGGGGATAGTTTTTGTGGCATTTCTGGATTGAGTTTCATGGGATTTAAGCAACCGTGCATTGGGGGTCATAATGGGATAGAGTGGGAACGTATCTATGAATGAGAGTACAATACCAATATAATGTACCTATATCTACTTGCAAACCAACAATAGGTACTGGTGAGTAATTATATCATGTGAGAATAGGATTTTGTCATCAACACACGGGTTCTCATGCGGATAATTGGGATTAACCATTGCAATATGGGGAAGGATGAAAGCTTACCATTTTATTGGGAAATGAACATCCATAAACCAGTTATGTTGGTAACAGAAGGGTTTAACTCCGGCTGTTGACCCTTTTTTACCCCAACAGTTGGCCCCGAATCGCTGAGTCGAAAAAAGACACCAGCCATATGTGGTTTTGACTTCCTGGTTTTGAATCCTTGAATTGTTGCGATACAAATTGTTAATATAATATAATATCATATATAATAAATATTATATATATATGTATCATATATCATATATATAATATACATATTATATATTATATCATATAAATTGTTGCGTTTCCCTTTGAGGAACATCATCTGTTCATGTTTACAGTGACCATTAAAAACCATTCCGGGATTACAAGACCCGGGCTTTCATCTGCTAGTCAAAAGCTGTCTTATGTGGTTCAAACAAGATTAAACCCTCCCCCCAAATCACCATTTTTATAGGTGGTAAAAGCCATTCCCAAATGGGTGGTTTATTCTTGTTCTACCCACATTATACCCCTTGAATAAAATAACATCAACAATTCCCAAACCACCAATCGCCATTGTCAACCGTCAAGACCGTCAAGGCACGAAGGCGGCGCACATCTCTCCCTGAGCTTCGTACCTTTCTGAATCGGCCATGAAAAAATCGGGATCCGCCAACTCGGTAAAATAGCATAGGGGGGCATCAACAAAAACCATGGTTTCTAGGAATATCATTGTTATTAACAATGGTTTCTGTGGTTATTTTTTAGGAATATCAACAAAAACAATGGTTTCTAGGGGGGCATCAACAAAAACAATGGTTTCTAGGAATATCATGGTTATTTAAACCACAAAAATCACCCAAGGGTTTGCCAGCAGAATGAACATACGAACCACAAAATGCTGCGACGACAAAAAGGAAATTGTTTCACTTCGTGTGATCCAACTGTAGTAAATATATGTAAATATCCTGACATGGATTCTGACATTCTACCTGCCACATATGTTGAGTTCTATCATCTTCTCTGATAAATACTATGACATACTGTCAGACATTCTTTCTGCAGCCAACAACAAATCCATATCCAGGATATGTTCGCATGTTAAAAAGGTTGACCCATTCCCAACTGGAGGTTTCCATAGCCATGGGGGTACCCATAGTCATCATCCATTTTAATAGCATGTTCCACTGTAAATCATCCATTTTGGGGGATCAACATCCATTAACATCCATTAAGATCCATGAATACTACAGTTATATATTATTTTGATTTATTTTGGGGGGTACTCCAATAGCTGGTTTTTCTTTGGGATTTTCCATGAAATCAACCAGCTGGGCTCCCGGCAGCAGGAATTTGCAGGCTAACTTTTCAATGTCAAAGTCCTCGCTGGGAAAAACCGAGCGAAAAACCTGTGACCATTGAAAAACCATGGGAAATTGGTATTTGTTTATTTCAGCAAGATATTTTATGGAACATGGTCATTGAAAAAAGTATTCCGTTAAAATTATGGTGTGATTTCAACTACCCTCTGGTAATTTGTTACATAGCTATTGAAAATGGCCCAGTCGAAATAGTGAGTTTTCCCATTAATAGCATGGTGGATCTTTCCAATATTTTCCAGTTCGCTATGTTAAATTACCAGAGGGTATCAGGAATATGGGATGGTAATTGTGACTGATTCCTGATGAAATTCATCCCAACATCCCGTTTCTTCGTATAAACAACACCCCCCAACGATAGTTACAAGGTGGTGCCCCATAGTTAGATAAGTTGGTTTATAACTCCCATAACTATGGTTTATGGCAGATATAACTATAGTTAATGGGGTTTATAAACCAACTTATAACTGGGGGGCACCACATTGTACTATATATAGTTTTTCAACTGCTGTGCACATCAAATATGTATATGGGAATCACTGAAAAATATCTCCACCATAGGTTTTTCAGCTCATATTTTGGCGATTCACAGATTTTGGGGAATCCCTGGGGATCTCAACCATGGGTTTGGCTGGGGATTTCCAATGATTTCCAATGATTTCCAGAGATTTTAGGACCATCCAACTATGGCCATCTGCTGCCGCGCCACCGGGTGGAATGGATCGAAAGCGCTCGACAGGTCGCTGTCGCTGAACCACACGCGCTGCTGCCGTGGCCGGCCGCGCGGACCCGCGATAAGCTCGTCGGGCTCGATCCTTGGATAAACGAATCGTGGGTCAGAATGGTTTAATGGGATTTATAGTGATTTATAGTGATTTAATGGGATATTAATGGGATATACCCTCTGGTTATTTGTTACATAGCCATGGTATAGATAGCCCATAGAAATAGATGGTTTACCTATTAATAGCATGGTGATTTTCCATGGCGAACTGTTAAATAACCAGATGGTATGACAAGGATATAAACCATGGTAATGTAATAACACTGGATATGTATAAACACTGGATATGTATAACCAGGATATAACCATGGTAATGTATATTACCAGGATTAATATATTATAAACACTGGATATGTAATATATAAACCATACTTACAACTGGGTTATTGTCAAATATGTAAATTACATAAACTGCAAGTTAGTATTTGATACTTTGCAGATACGAGTCGGTGCTTGGATATCATGCACAACCACTGTCAACTGCTCACATTTATGGCCTCCAACGGCTCCAACGTGTGGACATCGGCCTTTACATCCGCGGGACCTCGCCGTGTCTCCAAATGAATGCAGTGAAGTAAAGATGTCGTTGGTTTTAAGGGCTTGTAGAGCAAAGACACATTGTCAACATCTGCAGCCAACCATTCCCGCTTCCAGGATTAAGAAGGGGGTGGAGGCGCAAGACACATTGATCAAACGTAACAATCTCGCAGCATTGAAGGCGAGCAAGCATTCTGGTGGCTGACAATGCCCACACAGACGCAGGTTGCAACTTCATGAGCCATGTTGCAAAGCAAGGGTGTTCCATAAAACCACAGAGACCGCCATAGGCAGCCAGGACCAACAAGTCAATCAGAAACTGAACCAGAATGGTTCCTATCTGGACTTGCTTCCTGCAAGTTAGTATTATGTTAATTAAAAAAACATATTTAACAACTTGTAGTACAATATAATATCAATGTGAATTTCAATATGTAACTGGATCATAAACAGTGTTATACTGTAAAACAATTATATCAAGGATAACCCCACTGAACGGCGACTTATTGACTGGAGTTGTTGAGCACTAAAGCCTCAGTTTCGAAATTTCATGGAACCATCTAGTTGAATACCACATCCTGCTCGTTTTTCTCAGTGACAGACATTATGACAGAAATACCGCGAAATTAATGGTGGAATTAGCTACATTCCTATTTAAAGTTAAGGAGATTTCATACAAATACTCAAGATGATAATACATACACTAATATAAACTAACAATCGAATAGTGTATACATCCTATACATGCATGGGTGATGAGATTGAAGAGGCGTGGTGGATAGAAATTCTCTGGAAAAGACATGATGATTGGCATGGATAGAGATGGATAGAGATGGATTCCCATCAAACATCGTTGGGAAATACCTGGGATACTTGGGGGTTACATCCAACCATCATGGGCCACTCTTGACCCCTCTGTTTGATGGAAAAAAATATGAAAAATCTGGATGAATTGATATGAAATGATATGATTTGTACTTCACTAACATATAACTCATATAACATGGTATAAGATAAGATGATATACAAGATGATATAAGGCTGTTGTTGCACATTGATGATCGGACCGCCCCCCCCGCGATGTGATCTCAGACTATTTCGGGATGAATGATACGATAATCCACTAATTAAATCTGTAGTGGCCAATCAATGTATCATTAACTAGTGAAATAAATCTAATTAAATCTAATCAATCTGTAGTTACCCCTCACTAACCATATCTAACCATCATTCCAGTGATGCCACAGTGAGGTCGTGGCAAAATTCATCCAGATGAATGTACAACGACAACACCCACGACCTAAAACTGTGCGAAAAATCATGGCCATTACCACGGGGCAAAAATCATTAGTTCTTAAAGAATCAATCACAATGATGACCGGTTGGTGATATATTTATATGGTTAATGATGGTTAATATATTTATATAATATATGTGTAAAACAATGGTTAATAATGGTTAAAAATGATCATAATAATGGTGATTCAATAAATGATTAATGATGACTGGTTGGTGGTTGAGCCTACCCCTCTGAAAAATGATGTAGTTCATCAGTTGGGATGATGAAATTCTCAACTGTTTCTGGAAAGTCAATCCAAATTCCATGGTTCCAGTCACCACCAATCAGATATATATATATTCTCCCATTCTATAACCATTATCAACCATGATTAACCATCATTCACCATCATTAACCATCATTAACCATCCAATAATCAGTCACAAAAAATCCTGCAAGGATTAGCAGGTTGAAGTAGTGGATCATGAATCCCACGCAATACTTTTTAGGCTGTTTTGGCATCCACGAATCCTAGTCATCATATTTAGTCATATTCTGGGATATTGAGATATGTTGAGGGACTCAATTTGGGTTTATAATCAACCACATGCTCGTTGATTTGAAGGAGACATGGCACTGTTCTTTTCTCAGTGAAATCTTGTTTTTTTGGCTGGAAAATCCAGAAAATCCTCCACCAATCTGGAGTGTTCGTGAGTGGATTTTCAGGGATGCCTAAGAGAGAACTTTAAAGCCATTTGGATGATCATTTACCCTCTGTTATGTCAAAATAGCTATTGAAAATGACCCAGTCGAAATAGTGAGTTTTCCCATTAATAGCATGGTGATGTTCTATAGCTATGTTAAATTACCAGAGGGTAAGATCATTTCAGATCATCAGAAAAAAAGATATACACGTCCCATTCAAATAAAAAAAAACATTGGGATATTGAAAGCTAAACCCAAGTCTCGTGACATTAATCCCTCCCCCATATATGGACCCCAACAAAACAACAGATTCAGTCCTAAACCAGGGTTTCGTGGGTGGTATTTGATCTTGGGGCAAGGGATTCTACATCATTCTACCATACCCAATCCTCCATTCCTATATAAAAACAAAGAAGAATCAATCACTGTATCATCTACAATTCCTCCATTCGTATTGAATGGGGGGGGGTCTTGTCTTGATGGGCTCAGAGTCTAGTTATATCTAGTCACACATTAGAACCTCATAATATCCCCATCATATCCTATTGTATTGCATTAGATCCCCACTGTATCCCTGTTGGAAGGGATTGAAATGTCATCTTGGGGGGAAGGGATTAAGTATAATATGATCAAGCGGTACTGAACTGGCGTAGACTATGGTTATTACCCAATCATCGGACTATTTAATTCCCAAGAACTATTCTCAATGAATTCATGCTATTTATATATATTTATATATAATATATATAATATATATAATTATATATATTTATATAACATTATTCAATCATCCGATTCAAATCGATTCAATAATAAGTTATCCTTAATTGTTGGTTGACCTACCCCTCTGAAAAATCATGGACTTCGTCACTTGGGATCTGATGTGCTTCGAGCATCCACCCCTCCGTGGCATCGGCGTTCCAGTCGCAGATGCGCCCCGTCCTGGAGATGTCGCCGATTTCGGCAGCAGATTTCTGGGGACGTTCCGATAACAGCACCATCAATCAGGATTTGACCGGTGATGTTGACCAAGAGAAATGTGGCCTTTTCCAGCAGAAATTCAGGGAGATTTCAACAAAGTTGGTGACTGTCACTGTTCACTCGAAATGGGGAGATGGGGAGTTACTCAAGTTGTATCCAAAACAACGATGTCTTCAACACAATAAGTCGAAAAAACACAACAAAAGAAGCGGTGTTTTTCCTGAATGCGTAGGGAAGGGTTCCCGTTCAACATAGTAGGATTCTGACCGTCCACAAGTCAGAATGGGATAATCGGAATCGGGAACAAACGTTGGCCCCCATTGCAAATGAGTATGGGGCACCCAGTGAAATAACCATGACCAATCTTAGATACCCTGCAAACTATCATTTTTTTCAGCTGGCGAATGGATGTATCTCTCCCCATTGATACTTATAAATGGAGATAGGATGAAACATATAGTATGATTGAAGTATTACACCATATTACACCAAGCAAAGTACGATAATTATGAGAGGATTAGAGCGTAATGTTTAGACGTAATTTTGTAGTAATACTCATGGTGGAAAATCTCCCCAACCAAGGCTTACACCATCCTGCCTCCAAACATGGCATGTTTAGCTGGGAAAATCATCGAACTAAATGAGGGACTCTCCAGCCATGGAGCTGATTACCAAAGGGTAAGCCCACAATCAGCACGATTCGTGGGATGATCTGTGGTCAAGAGTCTCGGTGTTTCGCGCTGTTTGAAGTAATTTTTAACCCACCAAATCGTGCCGAAACATATTAATTTCCCTTGTAAATGCCACCAGATCGGTTTTTCCCATGGGAGGGTATGATTTTGACGGGATTTCTCCATTGAAATCAGGATCCCTCTAGGTGATGAGTGCTTTGACTCACCTCAGCAACTGTCAAGGCAGACTTTGGCCAACAATTGCCCTGGCAAAATGACTTGGAGATTTGAAAGGTTCACTGGTTCACATGCAATTCACCTGCGATTCCCAGCTGTGCGTCTCCCAGGCATTTTTGCAACACCTTGTGCAGTCAAACGACAGCGCTCTTCCCCAACCAAAGTTGAGCATATCAGCGTGACCGCATCTTCTGCGTACGCAAACTCTAGTTGTAGAACTAAGTCTCTGCCGGTTGTATCACTGATGTAAAAAAAAATGTTTGGTGGCGGAATGCTGATTTTTCGAGATCCAATGATTCCAGCGGCAACAGCACTGCCATCACTCCGAATCACTCCTGACAAGCACAGTACAACCCATACCTGCAGAAATCTGGCTGTATGCCATTCGCTCATCCAAAGGTGGGATGTTACATTGTCCACATCTGTTGCTTCCAACGGCAACAGCACAGCCATCACTGCGGATAAGCACTGTGTGAGAAATGCCTGCAGAAATCTGGATGTATGCCATGCCCTCCTTCAAAGGTGGGATGTTGCATTGTCCATGCGTATTATTTCCGATGGCAACAGCACTGCCATCACTCCGGAGAAGCACTGTATGATTGGCACCAGCAGAAATCTCGGTGTATGTGAAACTCTTGAGTGAACTACCCCCAAACGAGCAGCGCACGTGAACAGGCACTAAACAAGTCAGTGCCCTCACCCAATCCACAGGGCACAAAAACCCCGAACATAATAGTACCAGGGACCCGCCAGTAA
>Ga0126342_10001375_pt1 | contig 33890 bp, 29 predicted proteins | sample Cyp1metagenome_FD_92528 | JGI IMG/M metagenome (GOLD analysis project Ga0126342, IMG submission 92528) | Coral microbial communities from Lord Howe Island, Old Settlement Bay, Australia - Cyphastrea 1 metagenome | ecosystem: Host-associated > Invertebrates > Cnidaria > Coral ...
AAAACATGGGTCATTAAATGTCCCCATTGAACATCACCCAACCATTAGGTATATGGTCTATAATGGCTACTATAAGGTGATGTCCAATATACCCAAAATGGGACAGTTACCAACCCCTGCAAAATGGGGAGATATCAAAACCCTCTCAGAATCGGGATTTAAGCAATATATATATATATACATGTACGAAGATTTTGTGTTTGACCATCCAAAGTTGTGACTTAAAACAACAACCATTGTGGTTTTAACAAAGATGGTGGGGTTTCACCACAAACACCAGGGGATTTCATCCGCTGAGAAGGGATCGAGATCCAGTGGTTGGAACCATTGGCTGCTTATCTGCGCAGGTCAGTAGGTTCATGGCTTTGTTTGAACATAGGGTCTCCCCAAATCCAGGTATTCCATCCAATATCCCAATTATAAATCCATTGTATCACAATAAAAATAGATATTAAAACAATTTTAAACAGATATCGTTTATGTATCATTACTCTGTCCCTGGTAGATCTGGTAGCTGGTTTTTTAAAGCCCAAAATCTTGCTGTTCATCCTGGCGATTCCAACGGTGTTCCGAACCATGGCTATGGGTCACAATTGGCCCTTGAACAATATATATATATGTGATATTGTTTACAATATAATATGGTCCCCCAAGCTGATTCAATATGGTGTATATATATATAATGTAGACACAATATATATTCAATACAATAAAGACTATACTACAGTAAATGACTATACCCTCAGCTAATCAAACGTGGCAATGAATGAAAATCCACCACTTTACAGAAGAAGTTCCCAGCGATAAACCTCCATTGATCTATAGGGGATTTGCCAGCCATGTTTAGATTACCTCCGTACCTAAGCAATTGTAGGATTAGTCGCCATGGTCTCACTATCTTTATTCCCAGCCATTGTTTTCAACCCATACAATGCCTATTAAAAACAGTATATATACATATATATATATATAATTATGTATATATATATATATGTATATACAACAATGCCATTCTATATATATATATATGTATATTGTTCCCAACCATTGGTGCCAGCTACTACCAACTTGACCCCATCTCCCCGGCTTCGTAGCTTCCAGGTGTCGGCAGCGAGGCGAAGACACTGAGAAGAAACTCATAGCCTTCAGGACGACGTCCCTGGTTGAAAACTCTCCCAATTTATAGCCGAACTTTTCAGGTTCGTGATTTTGGTGTATTTTTCCGGAATATAATGTACATATATATATATATATATATATACATACACAGTACATATATATATATATACAGATATACAATTATATCTACGTGCAACGTGGGGAGATTCTCTAAGCAGAAACATAGGGGAGTCAATGGATTTCAGTTGCCAATCTTCTTGAGCCGCGCAGGAAAGAGACGCGGCAAAGAAAGGCTAAGGGAATGGTCCAAGAAGTCAACGAGAAAGTGGTGGCCCATGCCATGTCTTGGCGGCGAAGAACCATCGATGCCATAGGAAGATTTTCGGAAAACAAGACGCACATGGCAATCAAAAGCCCAGGTTTAGTGAACGAATCCACTGTGAATGCAGGATTCTCCATCGCAAATTTTATTTGTTTACCAGCGAGTTTCAGCATTTCTACATCAGTCCTAGGGTCACTAGCCTTATCCTGAATATTTTTATAGCGACCTCACGGCACCAAGCCCAATAGATGATGGTCAAACCATTAGGATCCCAATTGATAAAAAACGTGGCCATCCACAAAGAGTTGCTGATACACTGGCCATGCTGGGTTGGTCATGGTTGGTCATGGTTGGTCTGTTTTCATGCCATCCCGTTGCATTGCGTCAAGAAAATCCGTTTGATACTTCAAAGCTATGGCGTTCCTCTCATGTTTCCGATACATTCAAAATTCGATGGCATGCCATCTGGTTATTTCACATAGCTATGGAAGCCAAGGCCCATTTATAGATGATAAACATGAGGATTTACCTATGAAAAAGGCTGATTTTCCATAGCTATGGCTATGCATCTTCGCCAGGTGGAAGCGGAAAACCAGAGCCAAGCCTTAGCCGAGGCGGGGCCCTTCTCCCCTGCTTTCCCAGACTTCCCCAGATCTGTGGCTTATCCCAAGGAAACATGATCAAAAAAGGGTCAAAACATGGCTATTGAGTGGTTGAGCCATGTTTTGTTAGTGATATTTCTAACTCCGGGTGGTGATCTGGCACTAAACCTTGCTGGTTGATGGTGATTGTCTGGTGATGGGAAAATTTCACCGGAAGCGATGGGAAACTCAGCAACGAGCATCACCACCACAATATGTTTCAATATGGCAACGGGCCAAAATCTTCCACTCGTTGGGCTCAATTATAATTTAAATGGGTTTCTTGGGCACCCAATTTTTCCCAGATCTGCAGGTTGATAAGGCTCCGCGGAAAGTCAATGTGATGGTTTGCCTATAAACCATCCCCAGTTTACCCAGTTTTACCTTCGTTTGGGGGTATTGAAGCTACAGAAAGAAGGAATACCAATCAAGCGCTTAACACCAATCAAGCACTTCATCATCTTAAGATATTTTAAGTGTCATTTCTCCCCTTTCTCCCCGTTGACATTGCCTTTTCCGTTGTTTCCCATGACTCCATGCGCCACGGCCACAGGTGGTGCAAGTCTTGCACACGGACAACCTGGATACAGTCCGAGTCTCGTGAAGGGACAGCCAATGAGAGCGGGTGACCAAGTATCATTATTGTGTCATATGTTGTTTTCTTAAGTCTCATTATCCTGGTTCCTATGGACATTCGATCATATATTTTAAGTGTCATTGTGGTTATCATTTTTCTTCTTGTTATTATTCTTATTTTTATTACTATATATTACTATGTTACTATGCCGCAGACTATGCAAACTCGATGATTGTCATTATTCTATCGAGTTTGCATAGTTTTGACCACTAACAACCATAGTGTATTACCACTAATAAGTATGGATTATTGTCATTATAATACATCACCATGGCCCCTATTAAGATACATTACACTAATATAAGTCTAGATTGTGTCCACTGATTTGGTTAGTAATATAATCAACCATTAGTATACATTATCTAACCATTATAGATTATCAAAATACATTAAAATACAATACACCAATATTTTTCTTAATCGTTGGTTGTGACTACGGCCATCTCCATGAGGTCACCGTTGATTCCCTGAAGACGGCTTTCGAGCAATCCGTGGCCGCAGAGAAGGTGCCCCTGAAGGGAACGCCATGGTTCGGTGAACGAGACATGGGGATTTTTAGAGCAAACAACGATGAAAAAGCCATGGCATTAAACAAAACCTGGGGAAATCTTGGAATATTGGGGATTTTAAGCAGCAGAAAAAATGAGAAACACATGATTGAAGTAGCAAACAATTGGACAAATATATGGAGACTTGACCATTTTTTTTCACCAGCCCACAAAGACGAAACTTGGGTTTGACGAGTCTAAACTTGGGAAACTTCAGGGATTTAAAGATTCGACCCGCGAAATTGGGGTTACCTTCCGTTTGCCAAATACGGCAAGCTAGCAAATCCCCTATTAAAAGAATATATTCCTTCAAAATAGTTTTTAATCGTTCATTGCTAAGTTTTGATTTCGGATAGTTCAGCAACTAGTGAAGGCTTCGGACTCCTGGCCTGGCCCAGGAAGCGGTGAAGGCCTACAACGAAGCGCGGAACATCATCACAGCGAAGCAGAAGGAGGTGAAAGAACCACCCGTGCTGTCCGCTGGCTCAGCAGTTGGCTGTTCGGCCTGGTCAGTTGATGATCCAGTGGGGAAAAGATCCAGTGATTGGTTGGTTTTCTGATGATTCGAGATCCATTTCTGAAAAATGGGATCCAGACTGATGTCGCTGGACCAAGCCTCAATCCGATTGCGAATTATGCCAATTACTTGGGAGAAATCTTGAAAATGGAAACCCCAAACTCAACACTTCCCATGATTTCCAAAATTTCAAGGTAATCCCAGGGGCAATCCCCTTTAGAAATTTCGCTAATCCCATGGCTTTGGATAATCTTTTCCCCTGCTCCAAGGAGCGAATTGTCCAAGTTGCAGAAGAAGCTGGCGGCAGCTCATCAGGAGATGATCAAAAGCAGGTGGGGTCAGCGTGCGACTCGTCACGCTTAAGGGATGGAGATGGTTTTGATCATTTGGAAGAACTATCATCTCCCCAATTAAATATGCCAGTTATATATGTGTATATAATTCCATGTATATATACATATATAATTACACAATTATATGTATATATATACACATATGTATGGATATAACGGTTTATACACGATGTTTATATACGATGGTATACACATACATGATATATATATATATATATGATATATATATATATATATTATATGATGTATATATGATATATATATATATATGATGTATATATATATATATTATGATGTATATATATATATAGATATACGGAGAAGATTGTTGAAATATCCAGGAAGAATGGATACACTGTGGATTGAACCCTTTACATGGAGATTTAATCTCGGCGAGATGGTGGCCAGTTAGCTTACCATCAAACTGGGGGATGGGATGATTTGGTGGGGGCAATCATGGTGGATGGGGCAAGGATGATGGGTCAATGGATGTTTTGCAGGAACTTTTGCAGGAACTCTTGCAGGACGCCATGGTTTTTTTGATGTTTTTTAGACCAAAAACTGGGTTTTCCTGTGATTTTCCGCTTGAATCAACCCTGGTAGATCGGGCGTGTGTTATGATGTGGTGACATTGGGTACTTCGCAATCTGAGTGCGCCGATGCTCAAAACAACATCTTGGTTTCTCGTGTGTTTCTGGTCTTGTTTCCTGGTTTACCGGCTGCAGCTGCGGGATTATGACTATTATTAACAGGTACAACCATATATAATCCTAAGTGATGTAACCATGGGTCAGTTGGTGTACAACCCTTATAGTAACCCCCAAAACGATAGAAAAGTAAAGTCCCATTCAACTAGTGGTAAATGTTAATATCAATGGATTGGTTTAAGAAGTTTAGGGGGAAATCTTAACCGGAAACCATGGATATTCCCATGACAGATGGGCCATTCCAGTTAAACATTTCCCTTGAACCATTCCATTAATATGAAACCCAAGTCCCCCAAAAAGATAGAACATATTAGCATCCCATGAACCGGGGTAAGATAGATGATTAAGGGGAGATAGCTATACCATAGTCCTATAGCATCTTAATGGCTATCCCATATAATTCATAGAAAAAGATAGATGATTAAGAAGATAGCCATGATTTTTCTATTTTTTAGGCGGTAATCCCATCCCCCCTTCATATTAAACACCCGCATTCCACGGTCCCAGTATGTCCCAGTCATAAGTGTTTTACCCACATTCATACATATTCATCTCTAAAAGATAGAACAGCTTGGAAAAGCAAAATCCCATTCAAACATAGTCCTGGTTGGTGGCTTCAAACATTTTTTATTTTTCATTTCATACATGGGATGTCATCCTTTCCATTGACGAACTCATATTTTTCAAGATGGTTATTGCACCACCAACCAGTAGTGGTATAAGTGGTATATCCTCTGGTAATTTAACATAGCTATTGAAAATCACCATTTTTAATAGGTAAACCATCTATAAATGGGCCATTTTCCATAGCTATGTTAAATAACCAGAGGGTATATGGCCTTTTCGATCTTTTTAGGGCCCAGGCAATCTAGAACTCCCCAAGTGTTTGGACAACGGCCAGGCAGTTGGCCAAGGGCGGGGAAGCGCTTATCAAGGGCAAAAAGGCAGCTGGTGAAGTGAGAACTGCTGAAATGGGGACACTGAAAACTGGAAAAATGATGGAACAATGGGGGGAATTTACCATAATTTACCATAATTCACCTTGGAATTTGACCAATGGAACTGGGGATTTAGCTCGAAACATGTTCGTGTTTTTTTCTGTGTTGTGCACAGCGAAGCCAAGAAAGTCCCCGATTCTTGCGAAGCCAAGGGATGCAGCGGATTGTGGAATTGGGGGTTTCTATCATCACTGCAGAGGAATTGTGGAAGGTTTGAAAAAAATGTTGGGACTGCCATGGAAATTCAGAGAGAACTTGGACATGTGATTGATTTGATAAGGTAAGTCCAACATTATGACAAGTCTAATCATCCAGTTCGCGGTGTTTCATTCTAGTACCTGAATGTCTAAATTGCAGCGAGAATCATAAGGACGAAGATGCACTCTATTCAGGGCATGGTGGCGTTTTGTCAAGTTTGAGAAACCCTGGCATTTTCTCTTTCAGCTTAAGATATCTTTTTTGTTTGTTGTAGCCACATGTAGCCACTGGTTAGTGGCAGATCCGTGATGAATACCTTGACCAGATCCCCACCGGGTCAGGTGGTGAACGATGAGGAGAGGAAAGTTGTAGCCATGGAGCAAGCAGTGGAGAAGGTACGCCTTCATTGCTGTGGACCTTTTTTTGGGGGGGGGGCAGGTAGTCGGTGGTCAACGAAGGTCAAAGGTTTAATAGGTTAACTGATGGCTTGTTGTGTTTGTTACCTCCTTTTTTTTGGCGAATGCTGATCGTTGAAAAAGGCTTTCGAATGGAACATGCGCAACAACGAGCCAACAACAATCGAAGATGTGTGAGGAGTCCCAAACATTTTCGACATAGACACTCTAAGGATGTTTCTAAAGCAGAGAAATCCTGACTTTTCATGACTTTTCCTCATTTTTTGGGGTCCAAACATCATGCCACTTGGTCAAAAAACTGCATCAAGCACCGCCTGGGCAGGTAGAGAAGCAGATGCCCAAAGAGGACCAAGAAGTCAGTAAAGAGGCCATGGGAACCATGGGAACCATGGGAACCATGGGTGGCTGGGAATGGCGCCAGGGATGTGTCTAGTGATTTTAAGATGGTTTACTAACCCCCATGGAAATTAACATAGCCATGGAAAGATCCACCATTTTTAATAGGTAAACATAGGTAAACCATCTATTTCTATGGACCATTTTCCATGGCTATGTTAAATAACCAGAGGGTATATACAACAGTGTCATTGATCACAAAAGTTTAGATTCGGATTGGACGTTTCCATCTTTTTGGGGGATGATTTTCCACCAAGGGTTGAACAGCTTCGACCCACACAATTTCTGTGGCGACTTCCCAGAGCCAATGCAGAGATACCCTCTGGTAATTTAACAGTTCGCTATTGAACATGGCCCAGTCGAAATAGTGGATGACTACCCATTGATAGCATGGTGGATCTTTCCAGTTCGTTATGTAAACCTTTACCAGAGGCTAAAACCACCATTTTCCTATGGTTTTCCTATGGTTTTCCTATGGTTTTCCTATGGTTTTCCTATGGTTTTCCTATGGTTTTCCATGAAAAATGCCATGAAAAATGCCATGAAACGCCAGATGTTTTTCGCAGGATCTCTTGGCCATGGATGCGCAGATCAAGTCAGCTATTGCGGTGGGGGATGCCGGCTGTGAAGTATCAAACATGGGACCATGTTCCTTCATTGGACCATGGATGTTACCCTCTGGTAATTTAACATAGCTATTGAAAATGACCATAGAAATAGTGGATCTTCCCATTAAAAATGGTGATTTTCCATAGCTATGTTAAATTACCAGAGGGTACCACTTTTTTTGGGGATATGTCCCAAATGAGATATGTACTCAGCAGTTTTAAGGCTCAATTCAATTCAATTCAATTCATCCAATCCAAAGTCTCAGTTTTTTTTGGCACTGCCACTACTCACTACTGGTAGCCTTCGAGGTAAACAATGGCCAGTTCGGAGATCACCATTTTCGGGGGGAAAACCATCACCACAGGTCAAAGATTCCAATTTTTGGCCGCTCTTTCAAGGCGGTACACGGCAGCCAACGTTCTCTGGAACAGCAAAGTGCAGGCGGCAAGATGACAATTGCAGCATCTCCGTTTCTGCCATCACTTTGAGTACCTCATCATCCCAGGATGTTGGGTATCTGTCTATCTCCGAATTTTTGTTGGTGATTTTGTCCAGTTATTGTTATAGTGATTCATAGGCCTTTTTCCCTCAGGTAAACCACTAGTTCACTCAAGGTGGTGCCCTCCCCAGTGATGTTTCTTGGTTTTTAAACCATAGTATCTAGTTCGATATATCTACCATAAACCCAACAGTGAAATCGGAGTTATGTTCACCAACTTGGCTAACCAACTTGGCATTCTACTGTCAACCACCAATGATCATCAGGTAAATCACGAATTCTGATGTCAAGCACTAATGATTCACTAATGATCATCAGAATCATCAGGTCAATTTCTGACCAACAAATCAACTAATTCGTCATTGATCATCATTGAAAAAAACATCATTCCACTGATATCAATGAGGTAGAATCCACTATTTCATCATTTATTTTTTACCAGATGGTCCGAACGATCATCATTGGATCACAATTGGTTACTAAAACATACTAAAACTAATTATAGCGACATAATGATCATTATATTAATCCATTAATTTTCATGTTACTAAAACTAAATAATGGTTATTAAAACGACCAATTAATGATCATCACTAATGAAATCATGAATTATTTTTATCACCATGGTAATTAATGGTAATTAATGGTGATTAATGGTGATCATCATGAATTGTACTTCGAAATCGCCAGGTGCCACGGCCGCCTTGAAAGCGTCCCTGACGAAGCTCATGAAGCGCGTGACCGAGGCATCGGCCCGCGTGGAGAAGGCGAACGCGGGACGTGGAACGCGGGACGTGGTGATGTTGGAATGGCAGTGATGGGCTGTGGTTAAAACCGTGGTTTTTTACAGATGGAATTTCCAACACAGCCATTGATGATCATAGTATTTTTCAGTGATGAAACCTCAGATTTTGGTTAAAGCAGTTAAACCATGTTAAACCCCTATCATCTCCTGGTCAAAGCGAGTGTTGCCAAAGGCCAAGCAAGCTTCCAAGACGCAGCGGGAAAAGGCCGCGGCAGAGGTCGGGGGGTGCCACTGTGGCTGGGGGTTGGATAACTGGCTGTGGAATCATGGGATGAAATGGGATTACCCTCTGGTAATGACTAACATAGCTATGGAAAGATCCACCATGCTATTAATGGGAAAATCCACTATTTCGACTGGGTCATTTTCAATAGCGAACTGTTAAATTACCAGAGGGTAAGCAACGATAAAACATAATTCACTGAGCTAAATATTTGGGTTTATAAGGGGATGATGCATGGCCATGGCTCAAGAAAGGTGTACGAATGGACCTTTATAAATCTTTCCTTTTTATACAACAATGATTTTGGGTTCCAACATTATGGGGTCATTGAGGCCATTTTCACAGGTCAAAATTGAGGGTCTTGGGTTTATAGGTATAGATTGAAGAGATAAAATCCCATAAAACATCATAAAGCCTAAAACATACTGTAATTAGCACTCTTTTGTGTGAGACTTCCCATAGACCCAATGTCTCATGATTGGGTCTGTCTGAAAATTGGGGTATATCCATAGAATAGTAACTTTCATAGAGAAAATGATGACAAAAAATATGCTTCACTTATGGATTTCGAGATATTTAGCGGCTTTCTCCCATCAATTTTCAGCCCTACTGTGGTTGCGAAATCCAGCACCAGGATAATCCCACCCCGTCTCCAGGTCTTTGTGAAGGAGGCGGAGCAGCAGGTAGAGCAGGTAGAAGCTGCGCTGGTGAAGGTGGCCGAGGCCGCAGGGGGCTGGGATTTGGCGCCCCTCATAGTGGGAGATTGGACATATGAATGGGATATCAATGAAATAATATGAAATCATCATGAGGTTAGTGAATGTTAGTGATTTTAGATGCCCTATACGGTGTTTACAATGGGATGTCGATGGGAACATCATCTGACTACATGGAGGTCATCAAAGATGGCTAGCTTGGAAATCCCAAGCGAAATGGAGGTTTCACCGGCCGAAATCATGGGAAAATCATCGAATGAAATAGTAGATTCCCAGCAAAGCATGTTTGATGACACCGCAGGGTATCATGGGAATCAAACTTCAAGACCATTTCAGGGTAATGATCAATATTTCATGGGTACTCCATGTATGATAAATCATTTCAATATTTCAGGGTATCATGGTAATCAGGGTATCATGGGTAAAAGAAAAGGCAACGTACAGCATGGGAATGATCTCGCTCCCGATTTGGGGATGTCGATCTTTTCTAATCAACCCATTTCTGGTTTTTGGGACAACATAGTTGATTGGGTTTACCACACCACAATGCATTAAAACATCCACACTGATAAATAGTGATGGCTAAATCATTATGTCACTTCTTCCTGTTTGATGATTTTGTATCTGTTTTGTTTGTTTAAACCTTGGGAGGAGAGTATTGGGGGTTATTGTTGGGTGTTCCTGTTTTACCTTCTGGGGTGTTGATCAAGGTTTTTGGGGTCTGAAAGAAGAATGGACCCATCCCAAGATGTTTGTTGGTTCCACTCCTTTTTCCGGCTGGGGAACAAAACCGCATCTTCATCCTATATCCCCAAAGCTTCCCACAGGCTGAGCTGCCTTTCCTGAAAGGCATTGAGGCGCAAAATCGTTCAATGGGAAGGACACGAACAAAAGTAATTGTGGTAAAAATCCCATCCTCTTAATATTGAGCACCCCCTAAATGGTCCCAGATATGCAAGTCCCCTACTAAACCATGTCTTCTGGGAGGTATTGAATATTGGGGGGATTTCCAGTGGGTTGGCAACACCATTACCACAAAACCCCTCTATGGACCGTATGGATATCCAACTCTATTGTTTATCCATATCCAACATCCATATCAACATCTATATATGTATAATTATCCATGTTTATCCAGTAAAAAGTATCCCTGAATCCATGAATCATCAATCTATACATTGGTTCATCTATATTCATCCAGATCATTATCCATACATTACTTGGTGCAACCCTTAGGTATCATATCATACTATAAGATACCATACGCAAGTATATACAGTACCATGTTTTTTTTTTTCAGCACTACATAATTTATCTAATAGATTCCATCCTGAATAGCATCATCCTTAAGCCCCCATCCTTCAGCCCACGTCGCGCAGGTGCTGCCCTTATCAGAGGCTTCCACGGCCATTGCGGAGTGCGAGAAGGCGGCCAAGCAGGTGCAAGAGGTGCGGGCTGGATGGGATTTCTGGTGATGGCTGGAAGAATGGGAAGAACTTCAATGGTTGGAATGAATTATGATTATCCATGAATTCATCAAATTTATCAATGGAATTATGGATTTATGGAAGATTATCCATGAATTCATCAAATTTATCAGTTTGTGTATCCTAGTATCTAGATTAATGCTTATCCAGATTTATTGGGAAGATAATTTTGATCTGGATAAATCTAGATAAACATGAGGATAGATACTGATAAATTCATGGATAAGCGTTAGGATGATATGATGTCTAAACTTTGGAAGATGAGTGATCGGTGATCTCGTGAACGGTGATTTCTGCCATCGATTTCGTTTCAACTACTGAGGCCTTAGAAAAAGCCAAAGGCTTCGTCAACACCAAAGTCTTAGAAGTTCAAAGGTTTGCGGAGGCGGGAAGGGCTGGGCTGGGCTGGTGCCAGGATGGTGAAGGTGGGATTCTGAAGTTGTGATGGCTAGGACAATTACACACACATATATATATATATATATGTATGTATGTACACATTATTTAGATAAATAAATATACAGCATACAATAGTTTAGATATGTAGGATTATCTATAATCTGCATATGTGTATGACATTATATGACATTAGATGAAATGACGCGTGAACCCACAGAAAGAGCACTATATACATGTGTGTATAGTTCAAGACACACCTGCAGGTGAGTAGATATGATGCAACATGATATTAGGGTATGCCATACTGATTCTTGTTGGCTCTTGCCCATCAGATGGAGTGCCATGCAAAGTAATGAACATTCTGAGCGGCGGTGAATGAGCTGGTTGAAGCAGGCACCCTTCTTTGCTTGGCCTATGCCTGAAGATAGAGCATGAAATAGAGCCATTCGGTAGATATTTGAGTCTCCGGAGGCATGACACCTACCCTATGGTGATGAAACACGGCAATGAGAAATCCACCATGGCCATTGTTGACTACTGGAGGGCCAGCCCCCCCCCCCTGCCTTGCCGCCAGGCTGCAGCAAAGCCATGTCTGGAAAGACTGAACGGTTTGGTGGAACGCAACAATGCTGCTGGTCGAAAAAATTGGGGCAATGGGTCAGGCTTTCGAATGGTTTTGGTAAAGACCACAGCTTTGCTGAGCTGGCGATGGTCTATTTTCCCATTGGTGAAACCCACCATGGCTGGGGAATCTACTGGAAGTATAATTTTTCCAAATCTGTGTCCCTTCAGCAAATCCAAATAGAGAAACATATTGCCCGGAAGCGCTTCGGCGCTGAGGCCGCAGCTAGCAAACTGGCACAATTCCGCATCGGGCTTAGCAGGATCGCAGCTGTCCTAGGATGCCATGGTGCCATGGGCCATGACTAGTGTGCTGGAGCCCATGTTGAAGGAAAGATGCTACAGTTGGTGGATAAACTTCGAGCCTGCAGCCTATTTTGCAGACTTAAGTGACACCCTTCTTTACCTGGAAAGCCCATGAAACATCCCAAGAGTTTGATGTTCAACATCAACCTCTCAATGCAAAAGACCCCAAAATCCAACAAACATACAACAAACATCCAGCTATCCGAGGCAAGGACACCGAGAGCCACAAACGCACCTCCCAAATGCAAGAGGCAGATGGGGCCCTCGGGTTCCGGGCATGGCACTTTCATGCCATAGAATCCCATAGAAGTTCAGTCTTTGGAGCATCATGAAGCATCCAAGATGATTCTGCGGTTCGGTCAGTGACTTTGAACCACTGGATTCACTAGCCTTTTTCCAGTGGCGGATGTGGCCGGTATCCACCAGGCCGAAGAAATGCTGAATGCGGCAGAAGCAGAGGTCGAGAAGACCAAGGAGGCCATACGCCCGGAGGGTGCCGCAGGGCGGAAGCGCTCAGTTAGTATTTTAAAAAAGTTTACTAGGCAAAGTGGGGTTTATCATGGATATATAATAATATATATATATATATGATTATATGTATATATATATATATATGTACAATTATAATATATATATATACTGTATATAATATATATACTGTATATAATATATATATATTATATATATACAGTATATATATATAATATATATATACTGTATAAAATATATATATATATATATACTGTATATAATAATATATATATATACAATGTATATGCTATATAAATATATATATATACACACTATAATATATATATATATATATACACACATTAGTTTGTGGGGTCTATAAACTATAACCCCACTTACTATGGAGGCCATCACCAAGCGGCCAGGCCGGAGCGCCCTTGACTGCCGAGGCAGGTCGCGACCCGAACGGTACATATGGTCATGGAGAATCCCAGATTTTTGTACTATCCCACAGGATCCATGTATGGTATATATGCTAACATTGGGGGTATATTGATGGGATCCATGTTACCATATATAGCAGCACCATGGATCCTATGGGTATTGTATGTACTTTTTTTCGTATGAACAAAGTATGACATCCTCGATTTGTCATAGTCGTGAAGGGATCTCACGTCATATTCACCTCGCGGTTCTGTTTCGGGACCTCCAGATCCTCCAGATAGGACTTGAGTTCCATCACCTCGCAAACGGGAACGGAGATCTGTGAGAAGATCGCTTCCCTCGAGAAGGCACCAGTTCTGATGGCTGGGATGGGAGCAGGGAGATTTGGATTTTGGTGCTTGAAAAAAACATGTTTTACTGTACATATTTCTATTTTTCCTTTCTTTTTGGACCTTTTTGGGATGATCCCCCCTAAAATGACTCAAAACTTCTCGGGGGAGTTTGGATTCTTGGGTGGACAAGGGAATGCCAATTCTGAGCGGTCAAGACATGGTATAAATTGCATTGTTTGGGCATGACATCTCAATTCTTCGTTGTCCTGTCGCTTCCATTTTTCTCGGACTAAGAACATCTAAGAACTCCCTTTTGTTCATCGAAAAAAATACCCATCAAGTGGATTCAAGTGGGATATCACTGGGATATATTTTCCGGGGGCTCTTCACATCAGCTGGATCTCCACATTTGTTTGAGCTGGATCTGACAAAGGATCCATCAACTTGCAATAGTTTGGGCATATTCTTTTGGGACATTTTCCATGGTCAGTTGACTTTCAGGAGGGTCTCTCTGTCCTCGAGACATGTTTGGTGCATCGATATCTGCAGGCGGCCAATAAGAAAGTCCAAGATGCCTTGGTTTTCCTGGCCCAAAGACGTCAGGAGTGGAGAAAGATCCGCCGGCCCGGGAAAAGTAAGAGGTACCCGAAGTGGAAAAAACGAAGAGTTTGCGAACTGGAACACCACCATTTTTAGAGGTAAATCAAGTATAGATGGCCATTTTCAATAGCAATGTTGAATTACCAGAGGGTAATCACAAGAAATTTCCTGGCACTTTCTATTACGTTTGTGTTTGATCATTTTGATCAACCAGGTCCGGAGGTCATCGGACCCGCAGAACGGGTGAAATCTACTGTGGCACTCCGCAGGACGTGAGAGGTACGCCTCAAGAAAAGCATTTGGAGCAGTTGCAGGTGCCAAAAAGCTTGGGATGAGAGCGATGAGTTCCAACTTTCCCAGTGGGAGAGAGACAAACTATAACTACAGGCACCCTATAACATGTCATAGGATTTTAATAAAACTGTAAAACTATATTGGTTTTTGTATAGATTTCCTTGAAACCAGGAAACCAAGCCGATGAGACTTGAATGGTTGAGAGTTAAGAGTCTGAATTTTGATGAACATTCACGTGGAGACTGAAGCACGGACCACTAGTGCTCACATGCTCAGAGGGTGTTTGATGATTTTTGTCCCCGGCAAATCTCCATCAAAACGATCCATGGCTGGGAAGTATTTGTTAGTACACCAAGGAATTTTCAAGAGGCGGTACTCTAAGTCATAACTCACTTACTCCCATGGAAAATCCGATTCATATCCACTATATCAAATAGTAGTTTCGTAGATGGTGATATCTGATGATCTGTGATGGTGATTTTCCACTTAACCAGGACTTTTCGCTCCAAAAGTTTGGACTTTTCAACTTGCCATCCTTGACTCCCCCGATTCAGGCCAGGCTTGGAAAGATCAAGGTGCCAACTGGTGGGGAAGTTGGGGATGCTGACCCCCGGTCCAAGTATGGGCGGATTGGACTTACAGTGCCTGATTTTGCTTCATCGATGGACATAGAAGGGGGATATGTTTTCCACTTGGAATGATAAATATGATAAAATGACATTAGATCATTTGGGATTTATCTGGATTTGTCATCTACTGCATACTACATATATTTTTGCTTTTGAGTGAATGAAATCCCATTCAAAATCCCATTGAAAATCCATGATTTTGGATGGTTAAACCCCATGAAATCCACCGTTTTTGAATGAGATTTCCACTTCCACTTCCAGCCTCAAGGATCCCAATCATGCCGTGAGGCCAGTTTGGGAGAGGCCAAGAAGCAGGCTCCTTGACGCCCAGATGAGCAGCACCAGAGCCTCTGTTGGTTGATGATTAGTTTGGGATTATACTTACCCGGTATACCCTCTGGTTATGTCAAAATAGCTATTGAACATGGTGATTTATAGTTATAGTGGATTTACCCATTGATAGCATGGTGGATCTTTCCATAGTTACATAAACGTTTACCAGAGGGTATCAGGATTATCATAATCCATGAGCTGGGAAACCCGTGAACTTAACCCTAGGCATTCTTTCAAGAGGGGCGACCTTGCAAGTTTTGAACTCTATCCGTGAAATGACCAGATGACTATCAGCCAACATTCAGCAGAACCTCGACAGATACTGAATGAGTATGTCTTAGGCTTGTGATTGCGAACAAGCCATGGATGGTTTCTGGTCTCTTGGGGGACCCCAACTCTAGTATGTCATGCTAGCTGCTCTAGGCGTGAAACCCATGGTTTGGACAGACCCACACATCATATTCCCAACCAATGGCTGTACCAGGGTTAATTTCGAGGATTTTTCTGGGCGAAGCCTCCCCTATTGTTATATATCAGTTTCCTGTTGGTTATGTCAGTTACCCATGGTGCTGGAATATTTGCCAACATTACCAACATTTGCCATAAAAATCACCCACATGTAGGCATATAATATAAATATACCATACATGGACCATATTACTTACATATCCACATGTTTTGCTGGTTCCATGCGCCAAAATCTCGCGCGAGGCCTCGCAACAGGAGCAGCGTTTCGTCTCGCGGAAGCTACAGACTGAGGCCAGCGGGTTCTAAGAAACACCAAAAAAACGACATCGTTTGCTGCCAAGCACTCCAACGAAGGGTTCCATGTTTGCGTTTACACTGGCTGGTCTCAATGAAAGAAGAGACTCTGGCATTTTTTTTGGATGGCTTGGGGATACCAGTGAATCATCCGAGAAAAATCTGTTTTGACGGATAGTTTTGCCGAATGTGAGTAGTCAAAATTGAACTACCTTCTAAGGTGAATTTCCAGAGACATCTCGAGTCACTCGACATGTTGCTTTGGTCTCTGAAAGCCTCCACTGACCATGTTGAAACTCAGGGTGCTGAGTTGGTGAACGAGGCCTGTTTCAGTGTGAATGGGCAGATGCGAAGAGCTGTGAGCCAAAAGGATTCCAACTTGGATAGTCCTTTGGGAAATCCCATTCGGGACAGAAGCCATACTGGGCCATACTGATTTGGCTGGTGTTGTCATAGAACATGTTTTCCCTGATTTGGGAGGATGATCCAAAATGCCGTCAACATATTTCTCAGGATATCCATGGTTATCCCACTTACAGTTGGGAACAGGACAAAGCATACCCCTAATTTACTGGGGTTATCTCGTTTGTAACTTGCAGAGATACCGCCATTTTTGAAGTAACCTCTCGAAAAAAGATAGAACATGATAGAACCATATCAAACATCCTCATTTTCATGAGGATTTTCTTACACTTTCCCCATCAGTTTGCAATTTTTCTTGGGGGTGCCCAAAAAACTCGTGCCATCAGCAGTTCCTCATGCTGATCCCAGCGTCCCAAAATAGGTGGAGAGCGAGGTGAAGAAGACAGAGGCGGAGAAATCTGAAACCTCGCCCAAAATCAACCAGCAGGAACATTGCATATATATATATATATATTGTAATATATATATATGTATATAGAAGAGACATGGATGATATCAAAAGTACTATGACCTGTATCAAGTAATATTATGTCATATTCATATCATCTATATCATCTATATCATAATAAAGTTATAATATTTCGTAGTTATATCACCCATTCGCCCACATCTTAGCTCGCCCCTTTCAGGTGGCAGCTGGGCCGCTACTGAAGAGCTCTTCCTTCCTGGTGCGCGGCAACGTGCAACGCCTCAGCGGGATGGTCCAGGAGCTGACGCTGATGCTTGGGATGCTTGGGATGGGATGGTTGGGATTTAAATCCGGAGTTCATGGTGATTTCATGGTGATTTCATGGTGATTTCATGGTGATTTCATGGTGATTTCATGGTGATTTCATGGTGATTTCATGGTGATTTCATGGTGATTTCATGGTGATTTCATTTATTTAGCCAACCATTTTATGATGATTTTATGGTGATGTCATTTGATCGTCAACCACGTGGCTAGCTGGGAAATCCCCCGAACGAAATAACAGCTATGGAGGTTTTCATGGAAAATCATCGACCAAAATGGTGGATGTTCAATTGCCACGTTTGATTTACGGAGAGTATGAATATTTATGGAAAATCACTATTTTTAATGGATAAATCCACTATAAATGGCCATTTTCAATAGCTATGTTAGTTTACCAGAGGGTATGAAGTAAAAACTTCAACCAACCATGATTTACTTCAAGCCTGATTCTGCATAAACCACCAAGACGTCATTACCAAGATGGTTGGTTGATGAATGAAGCAGGCTACCATAGCTATGATTTTGGCTGCTGTAATTATGATATATTATAATATGATGTGAGAATGTCATGATGACCCTGCGAGGATGTCATCGGCAAGGGCACCTCTAAAGACAAGCTCTTCAAACAGGTGCCATGGAAGAATTGAGCATGGTGGCGACCATCAGTCCGCGTCAAAGGAAAAAACCTTGTTTTGCTGGTTTGATTTGCTGAAACCAGTTGATGTTTTTCATGCAATATGTTTACTTTCAACCAGCAAAAAAAGAAGAATGGATGGCTTCAAGCCAACATACTTTGAATATATATATATACACACATATATATATATATGAGACCACTTTTTCAATCCACCTTTTCTGCTGAGAGCGATGAGATGCGATGAACAGATCCGATCCACAGCACCATATTGTCCAGATCACTGGCACCAGTTGTAGGCTTGCGGCGATGATGCAGAAAGCGTGGCATCCGCCACATTTCAGGCTGGGGAAAGGGTGGTAAAACCAGGGGGCGACTAGTAAAACTAGTATAACATAGTATAATCATAACCATCCATAACCATTGTATTACATTGTATCTATGTTGCACAACCAGTCGCAACCACAAGCATTACAACATATCAATAATGTATTACCCTTCTGTAAAGTAACATAGATGCGTGAAAACCCAGCATTTGTAGATAATTTTCAAACGGGAACGCATGGGCTTTCCACATCGTTTTTGTATGTTTACCTAATGGGTACCATTAGTCCCAGATATTCGCCGTATTAGTAACCATGATGAAGTACGTATTATGACATATTAGTTAGTTATCAACCATGATTATGGACATATTAATAACCATATCAACCATGGTATATTATTGTTTAGTTATTATACTAATATTATGACATATCAACCATGATTAGTATATTAGTAACCATATTACGAATCTCCTCCCCGGGTCGGGCTTTGACCAGTCCTTTGTCACTTGGATGACGGAGAGCCATGGCGACAGCGAGGGGTTGGGGCCACCAAGACCGATGTCACGTTGTGACCGCGGGCCCCCAAAAAATGAGGACGTCATGGGGATAACATGGAGATATGATATATATATAATATCATATCATATCATATCATATCATATCATATCATATATATATAATAAAATAATATAATATAATATAATATAATATAATATAATATCATAGAATATAATATCATATCATATCATATCATATCATATCATATATATATATACACATGGGGATTACATGATTTTTTGAATCAGTATTATAATGGGTTTATTGGGAGAATGGTAAAACTCATTTATGAATGAGGATATAACGGATACAATGGGGATATATGGAGATTATATGAAACCAGTCCAAATTTACTTTGATTGATTGAGTAGATTTGGCGGTTCTTGCTTCTGATGGCATTGAAATTTACATTCTTTGGTACGTGTTCGTGGAGTCTTGCCTCATAGTCTTTCATATCTAAATCCCTTCTGGCTTTTTGTTTTGGAACACCCTTGGTTTTCTTTTCTGCCTTCTGTTCATTGAAGAGAAGACCTTTAGACAATACATTTTGGTCTCAACGCTATGAAATTTGGTATGATTTTTCCATCCATCTCGTCCTTGAACTTGCCAAGGACTTTTTTATTGGTGGGGTCACAGTTGGGATGCTTCCTATCATATCCACTGAAGTCCATATACTCTTTTATCCCTTTCCAATCTTCATAGATGTCTTCGGTGAAAGTTTGTGTAACATAACTGTCAGTGTCAGTATATATTAGTCTTACATCCTCCTTATACTTTGCTTTGAGAACATCATAGTAGAATGAATACATATGAACCTTTGAAAGGTCTAAAATGGACATCCCCAAATAGATTGGTTTATCCAACTTCAACTTTGTCTTTATCTTCTCTACTCCTGCCAGTTCTTCATTGATAATGTGGCATCCCTTGTAGTTAGGATTGTTGACACACTTTTGTATCCTCTCCTGTGTTTATACTAATTCAAGGCCTATGTGGTTTCTTACATTCTCCATCGTTTTGCCATAAACAGCGTTGTTCATCAATTTGAACACATCCTTCTCAAAGTCACTCTTTGCATCGTTTCTTTTTCAGTGTTAAAATCTATCCAAGGTTCCAACCAGCACCTTTGTCAGAACACTACTCCTCTATGATCTTGTTTGAGTTTCATACCCTTTTGAAGATAAAACTGTAATGCCTTGATATGGACTACATAGTTGGCTTTGTCCATTTGATTTAGGATACTGTAAGTTATGGTTGCTTCTCATCCCTTGCTTCCTCGCCATTATAGTAATGTCTATGTAGTTCCCTTTGGTATTTTGAAAGCAGTTTCTCTTCAATCTTGATATTTTCAGGTGCTAATGGGTAATCCGCTTGTTTGTCGTGTATCTCCTTTGGATACTCTAAGTCAACTTTCAGTATGTAGGCATTGTCATTGTTCTGATTCCAGTCCATTATCATCTTTTTGGTCAGTATCTTCTTTATCCACTTCAGTTTTCCCATGGGTAGTTTCATTGACATTGCCAGTCCATAAAGGTTGTTGGCATCTAAATAGTTGATGTAGTTGGATGGTCTTTCTTTATCATGATCTTCACCCATATACTTGTTGTTCACTTTTGCTTCCTTATGACTGACTTGACACATTCCACCTCTCAATCCCTTTTCAATCATCTCATACATCTCTTGGTCGGTCAAAGGGTCCATTTCAACACCAGTTTTTAGAAGCATCACGCCCCAAGCAAAATGAGGGAGGGTGAAATAATGTGCTGGGTCTAAACCGTAGTATTCCAAACAAAGGTCTAGAGTTTTCGAAGACATCACTTAGCAGTAAAACCTCAGTTCTTAAATACAAGTCGTGGTATTGTCCAAGATTTCTTACCAACATGTTCCCATATCTTCTGTGCCCTTTCATACTCATCATCTTCAATATGACTTTCGGTGAGATTACTATAACATGCCTCTTTTGGGGGTAATTGCTGTTCCCTGAATTTGTCAAAGGAAGTGAAGTAATCCATTGATAAACACCTTTGTAAGTAAATCCAAATCCTCGTCATTACTAACATAGGGGTTTCTCTTACTAAACTTGAAGTTGTTTTGCCAGTTCTCTTTCTTGTTTCTGTCTTCTTCATATCAACTTCACCAACTTATCCAACGAAGATGATAAGAAGGAAAATTGTATTTGAAACAAAGGTTTTTAAAAGCGAAGGTGATGAATTGTTCACTGTTCTGGGCTATTACATCTATCTTACCTCTTTCTGACAGTTCATTTGCCGTCTCAATGATTAAAGACTGTCATAGTTCTTGAGGTTATGATGGAAAACTGGAATTTTGCAATAACGCATTGAAAACTGTAAATTACAATCATCGTGGGCACATCCCTTATACTTACCTGTAAAGTGGCAATGGTCTCTAACTTTTATTTTTTAAATCACCTTCTTTGAAGTCTTTACCACATATAAAACACTTCTTTGCGGTTTTAAAGTCCCTCCAGTCATCTGCTCTCATAGTTATATCCTTGTTTTCCCCATCCTCTCCATAATCTCATTATTGACTTCAATAATATTTTGAATGAACATATCCATACAATCCTCCCCTCTGTAAAGGAAAGGCTTTGATGAACCATCAATGCTATTGACAGCATTTATCATAAAACCGCAGGGTCTGTGATGTCGGCATTTATTTGTCTGAACTTCTTTAGTTGAAACTGTCCCCGTTCTTGTGGTCAAACATTCAAAGTCTGCATAGATGACGAAGGGCGCTTTCAACTTCTTATCGTGATTTTTGAAAACCACAATGTCGTCTTCATTAGGCATTTCTATCCGTTGCCCTTTAGCTGCCATACATCCCTTTTCATTGTGTTTATCCAAAAGTTCCTGTGATTGAAAACCGTGTCGGCAGTGAAAACAATGATAAAGTTTTGCTTTATGCTTGTTGGTTTGACTTCCTATCAACTTGTCATAATTTTTGATGAATAAATAGTGGTAATCATCCTCATCCTCCAGTTTTAGAAAACTGATTTGATGAGTTGCCCTTTGAACCTTGGTCTGTCTGTAAAGTAGGATGGATTGCTTCTTTTCTTCGGGGTCAAGAAAATAGACATTGACCGCTACTTTCCCTCCGTTGTTTTGTTATGTTTTGTTCACATGTGCCTATATCAACATCTGATGACGGGAAACTGGCATTATCCCAGTTCAGTTCATCATTGAGACTTTTGTAGTGAGACACTCTTTCGGGGTGGTCTTTCTCATAAACCTTACATATACCGCATTGAACGGAATACTTGAAACACTTTTCATCTTGGTTTTTGATGTTGATACTGATACATGCTTTTTTGTTCGAAACCCATTTGGGTAATGGAATGAACTTACCCCCAGGAGTTGGATTGTATTTATCATAGTTGAACTTCAGTTTATCAATCTGGGGTATGACTAATCCACTCTCCGACACTTCCATCACCTCCGCTTGGTTCTTTACATCAATTGCCATCTGGTTCAAGACATTGGGTCTTTCACCTTCGTTGGTGATGCTGTATCTTCTACTCTGGATGACTTGTTTTACATCTTCGTTCGTCTTTTTGCTCTTCAAAATGGCAAAGACCTGTAGCAGAACCTTCATTCCATTCTGTTTCCTCAATAAATATTCTTTCAATCTCAAATCTTGGTATTTGAGATACTGTAGTGCCTTGATGCCCCTAACCCTGATGTTGGTGATGGCATCTGAATTTACATAACCCTTGAAAGCAGATTGTTCGTTGGTGGTGGTTGCTTTGTATCTCATTTGAATGCCTGTGAGTGCCTTGTTCTTGTCAAGATTGACCCACCTAATGCCTCTCTTTTCCTGCAGTTCATACATGTTGTAGTCCATAGTCTGTCTAATCTTGTTGGATTTGGTGTTCAATATTTTTGAGATGGGTTTTCTCCTTTCAAAGCTGTAGGTCTTCTCTCCTATCTTGAGTTTCTTGAGTTCCTGTCCATTTCGTTTCAATATCTCACCCTCTTCGGTTGAAAGAAGATAATCTAAAACAATGTGCTGTGAGTGTGCCATTACAGTATAATCTTTACTATCATTTTTTGTTTGTTTAAGTAGTTTTTCAGTGTGAATTGTTTGTTGAGGAAGCTGCGATTGATTGGATTGGTGGTTGGATTGATTTTTAACATAAAACATCTCTGTTGAATGGTTCAACCTAGTATCCTCTGCCATTTACTCCTTACCCTATAAGGTGGCAAGTCTTTAAGTAGTTTTGGGCACAACAGTCTAAACAATTATTCCCCTCATCCAAATCAAACATTGACAGTGAACGTTCGGGGCGAAATAGTCCCGCAATCCCCCCACATAAAACATCAAAGGTAAAGAAGAAATATTGAACAAACACATAAAAACCATAACAACCAACAATAAGCGTTGGGATGTCCCAGCATCCCCCTTTTACCATTTTTTTATGGGACATCAGGGATGTAGGGACAGAGCCGTGTACAGTCCATGTTCTCAGTCATCACCTGGATTCCAAGCCCGAGGTTCCTGGAACAAGAAGTTGAGGCCGTGGCTGGTGGGGGTAATTTCTCAGGGTCCACTGGCTGGCTATGATTTTGCCCTGAATTTTGTGTCAGAATCCAGCGGGTCATGGGCGGATCCAGAAATCAAAACTTCCCTGAATGGTGCCCAAGTTATGCATACCATCTCTGAATAATGTTGGAAGTCTCCAAGTTCTGCTAGAAAATCAATAGGCAATTCATTGGGCCAGTGGGCTCTCCAAGTTCTGCTACCATCCTGCCGTTCTCATGGCACATCACGGTGACCTCGGTGGCAATGGACTGTTTGAGGCCATGTTCAAACACCTGGATAAGGACGAGAAGGGCCTTCTCACTGAGAACGACTTCCAGGCGACGGCAGCGGCTGCGATGAAGACAGTGCGATATTTGGGATAAGTCCCTTTGAATATCGCAAAATGTGGTGAACTGGTTGTGATTATATAATGGGATTATAATGGGATAATCATCAATAATGGTGATGATGATGATATATATATATATATATATATATAATGATGGCCAAAATTGAAGGGGCTCCCAAAGCTTTTGAATCTTCGTGGATTTCCTGAAAAAAACTCAATCCTGCGAGCCAAGTAGCCAAGTCATCTGCCAGGGCATCTTCAGCGATCAGTTCGCCTGTGTCTGGACCTCCGGGCCCATGGCAAGTTTTGGCTTGTGGGATTCAATGGGTAATGGGCTGTGAGATTGAAATATGTTGAACTATGACCATGGGAACTCTTGTTGAGACTAGCCTCGGTAATCTCATAGCTATGGAAAACCAGCATTGTTTCCACAGCGCGAAATCATCGACGTTCAAAATGGCGTCCATTTTGGCTCATTCGGCCCTCGGTCAAGGTGCAACCGGTCTCCATGACCGAGAACTTCTCCATCTCCGATGGCAAGAGCGTGATCAAACTGGACCTCGGCGTGGCTGTAGAAGCGCTTGGGATGTCGGGGCGACCGAGATCGGGAAGATCGGGGAAGCCGGGAAGGGAAGTCACTGGCAGAAGGGTCCTCAAAACTCCACTGTTTAGGGCTTCACTTTTGACATTTTCCCATTGATTTCACCATTGATTTCACCATGTTTCCCCGATTTTTTTTAGGCTTTTCAATTTTGAAACCAACCTTTGAGGATGACTTGGTGCCTGAAACTCGCCATATTCAAGTGCTTGCAACGCCCAGTTGCCAAAGTTGTTTGATTACTGAAGGCGGCCAATTCCCAAATTGCCCTGACTTAATAATCCTAGCCTATCCCCCTAATAAGAAATCGCCTCCATATGGGACCCCCCAACTTATGAATGCATCCAATACCAAACCAAGATTTGTTTTTGGGTATTTCACATATATATATACATATATATATACACATATATATATACATATATATATATATACATATATATATATACACATGCATATATATAATATAATATATATTTATATATTATAGATATGTACTGTATATTTTCATATAAACAGATCTTCTTGATACATCGTGGGTCCTCCATTCCCATTCTTCGGGGGATTCCCAGAATTTTTTCCACCACCTTTTCAGGCCTCAGTACGACGAGCAACAGAAGCTCACGCGCCTGCGCTGCCGTTTGCTGGAGGACCTGACTAAAGAGGGCTGGGTGACGATGAAGGGCAACCAAGGCCTGGAGCCCCAGCGGCCCCAGCGACCCCAGTGCTCCGAACGGCTGGTGCGTCAAACACGTTGATGGGTTGCTGGATGGGTTGGGAATGGGGTTGCTGGGATGATGACTGATGACTGGGATCATTCCCGAAAATTCCCTGCGTTTAGCACCAGTAAATTTTTCTCGGAGATTTTCCGATGAGATGTACGGTATTTCGCTTCCCATGATCACAGACATCCTGGACACCTTCATCTAAAACAATCCTTTTCCCTGTTCAACGGGAGTGGTTAACTGAATTCAGGTTGATCAGCCCCCAAACTTATAGGATACATTTATACCGAAACTGGGAAAACACTGGGCTTTGAAATTGGAAGGTGTCAAGCATTCGAGTTTCCATTGTTTTTACATATGAACTACATCTCCCCATCTGTTTCTGGCTCAGCTTCAGTAGTCTGACCTAGCAATGGACACTTCAGGAATCTTCAGGATTTTCCTTTTGGAACTTGAAGCCAAGGATTGCCCAATGCCATGTTTGCTTGGAGCCTTGACCTCCGATTTTTTCTCACAAAATTTCTTGCTGGAACATCATTAAAAACTCCATGGACATCTTCAGGACATATTTCAACCGTCCCCAAATTGATGATTTTATAATGTGATCGAAGTGATTTACTGAAGGGGAACCAACACTTCTATTTTAAGTATTTTCCACATTTTTCCACATGTCGCAACTGTTTTTTTTTCAAACACCGGGCCGGACATCTGCCACAGGATGCCATAGGCGAAGTTGATTTCGATCCAAAACACCGCCGAATCATGTGAGAAACATGCTGGATATTTTCACGGATAGCTAGTTACAGCTAGTTGTGAAAAGATCATCTTAGATCATGAAATCCCAATGAGTCATCACCATTCATTCCATTTTCCCATGAAATCCCATAAAATCCCACATTCCATCACCACTCAATCACCATTTTCCATCAGCGTTCACCATTGGACTTCCACTTCGCCACCAAGCCCAACGGCGCCCCATTGGGGCGCCGGGATCGCCCCAACGTCATCGCTCGGCTCGAGGCAAAGTCTTCCTGGATCGCCTCTCACCGCATAGTGCCAACCAGAAATCCTTCGACAGGACCGCCGGAGACCGGGAGACCGGGAGAGCAAGGCGCTGGGCCATGGCTGGGCCATGGAGATCAGGAACTCTATGGTACATGATGCTACATGTTATGAAGTTAGAACTGCACTATGAAGTTATAACTGTTATAACTTACTTATAACTGTTATAACTCCTATTTGAAATGTTTTGTTCGTAATTTCATTGGCCACGTTTGGCCATGGCTGGTAAGCCGGAGTTTCAAAGTCTCCCCAAAACCATCGTGGCTTGGAAGCAGGATGATCTCGGCTTCTTCCAAGGTGGTCAACAAGGCCATCGCAGCCATCATGGCGATGCTGACTGTCTGCTTCAGGGGATGCCAAGCACCAAGGATTTGGTTCCTGTTCATCAACAGTAATGTGGGTAAAACAAGAATAAACCATCCCCCAGTGCCCCAGTCATCACCATAAATAGGTGGTATACCATTCCCAAGTGGGTGGTTTATTCTTGTTTTAGCCACATTACTCTGATTTCCATAATATCCAAAGCCCTAAGTTTGTAGGCAAAGTATCAAATATGATATTAGTAGGGCTTGTCTTAAACAAAATGGTACATAATTGTAGGTAAAGTAGTAAAGTATCTTAACTAAAATACACCCTAAAGTTCCGTGGTTGTCTAGTATCTTCTGGTACATCGCAGATCCCTGTGAATTAAACAGATTAAAAAGGCTTTGACCGGGGTTGCTCCCAGCATCGGTTCCATTCCGATCTTCGATATATTTGGCTGACAAAGAATCCACTCATCGATAATATGAACATAGCTTTGGAGCATACCCCAAGTCCCTAAAAAACACCCCGAATGAAAGAAATCCTTTCAGAAAGTTACTGTATATACCCACTAAATGATTATATAATATAGATGTATATATTGGGTATATACAGTAACTCCCCATGAATGGCATACTCACTATTCAAGCATTTCATTCCTTTACCACCTGAGCCACGTTCTAAACCCTTGTGTTCATGTTTAGGAACGGACCCCATGTAAGGGTGTGGCGTAAGCAAAACTGTGGTGAGCGTAGGGCAGCGTAAGCTCCGAAGACAAGATAGGCGCGTAAGCAAAACACGTGCCGTCGCGTAAGCAAAACGTATACGCAATGGCGTAAGCATTTCTTTACCCATAGGATCCATGTATGGTATATATGCTCACATTTGGGGTATATTGATGGTAAATGTAAATGTTACCATATATAGCAGCACCATGGATCCTATGGGTTATTTGGTGATGGGGGTTTTCCTGAAATGGTACCCCCAGTCATGGATCGTTCGGTTAGCCATCTATGGATGACTGTGGGTACCCGCAGCTGGCGGTTCATCGGTCCATCGCTAGGCTGCCAGCTTCCTCACCGCTCGACGAAAAGAGCTGACGGATTGTAGCTCCGGACCCCTATTGGAGGTCCCGCAATGAGGGATGGCATATGATGGGTATATTGAATGGGTAGCATCTTAATCTGGAATCTGGTTGAAGCATAGATGTTTTAAGGGTAGAACAGGAAAGTCTATATGGAACCTGGGTATACTTGAATAAATGTTTACTGTAATGGGACATATACCTATGGATACAATGGGTATACTTAATGGGTATATTTAATGGGTATATTTAATGGGATTTTGACAGACAGCAACATGACTCAAGAATCCAAAATCCTGTTCTGTGCTTCTACCTCCCAAGCGCGCAGGCACGAGTGAAGATGGATGAGTTCAAAGTCAAGGTGCTGGCAGTGCTGGTGTGTTTTCTTCCAGGGATGGTCGATCCATGTGTGATACTACATACCTTTATAATCCTTTGTATAATTATGTATGTGATTTATGTCAAGGTTCGTACATATTCCAGGCATGGATCATTTGGGATATCGTCGGCCGAATAATTCTTCAACTTCATCAACAGTCCATTCACCACTCAAAAGGGGTAGCCGCTAGGAACGGTGGCGGCGGCCAAGGTCTCATCACTGCAAAGAACTCTGGAGGAGATCAAGAGGAAGGTGGCGGATGCGGCCAAGGACTATGAAAAGCTCCTTGGATTCGAAGGGTTTTTTGTTTTTTTTTGATGAGTTTTTGTTGACAAAACAGCTGGGAAAAGTGCCAAAGATGCAGAAGTTGGTGTGGTATCTTTGGACCCCTAGGTGCCAGAGAGGTCTCAGTTCACAGCGTTTTTGGTGCATCACATATGGTCCAAAACAGGGTGATCAGTGGATGATGATAAGCCAATGGATTTTATTGGGGGTGTCCTATTATTTCAGGCAAACCTGTGACGTTTTTGATTGGATCACGATGTGGGCAAGGCGGACATCCATGCAAGTCACAGCTTCATTTGATTATTGCCAGAACGTCATGCATCCATCACAATTGAACACGTTGGAAGATTCGCTATATTACACCCATCAAAACACCCATCAAAATCGATAAATGATAAACCATCACTTTTCATCAGAATATGCGAAAAGTTTGAAAAGCAATATGTCATAAACCACTGTTCAATCCACCCATATGTTCTTTCATCCCACTTAAAAAGGGGTAGATTTAGGGATGGTGGGATCCTATTGCGTATTACTAACATTGGATCCAGAAACATCACGGCTTTTCCGCCCAGGTGCGAGGCGGAGCAGCGCAAGGCCCGCGTGGACGCGCGCGAGCAGCGGATGCTGGATGCGGTGTCCAAGGTGCACCCCGCGCGTTGCGCGTTGCAAGTGATCCAAGTGCTGAAGATCACCGTCAAATGTCATGAAACCGAGCCACCCCAATGATAGTGCCAATGATACCATATGAAACCTAGGGTATATGATACCCTTTTGGCACAAGTTTTTTGAGTGCCTTTAGTGAGGTTTGGTATACCGACCTCTTGGCTTAAACAGAGCCAGTAACTGCTATAGTAACGTTGTTGGCACAGGAAATTCAGGCGAAGTTGGTGACCCTGAAAGAAGAGGAGGAGCGCATCAGCCAGGACTGGGGCAGCGGGGCATGGTGGATGGCCATGGTCGTTAAGAACAAGGGCTGGAAGCTCCACCATTTGCAAGTAGAGGATGTTTGGAGATTTTTGACCATTTTTTGACCATTTTTGGATCTGTCTTAGAACTTGAGGATTTCCAAGATTCTTACTTTGTAGAACCTGGGGATGTCCTAAATGATAAGCATACTGCAACAAAACGATAAGGACGTCGTCCATATGTTGCTTCACAAAGGGGGTGATATGCATTCATGGTGCGTTGCCCATATGTAAATTTCGTCGAGGGCAAATCTGGAAATATGGTCTGAACATTTGACCCGCAGCAATCTCATCTTGCAACACAACGGCAGGGCAGGGTCACCAAAAAATGATGGCCTCCCCCGCTGCTCACTATGAATGGGTTCCTACAAGTCCAATCGCCTTATAGTTCGATATCGTTCGCCGAAAAGATACGGCTACTTGGTTCAGTTGGTTCATAAGAATATCCTGCATGGTTATCGCTGATCCTTCTGTGTGAGATCATCTCTAGTTCAACTTCTGACAGTGTTCAGTGTCGCCATGAAATCATAGCCAAATTTCGGGTTTCCTGAAACATGTGGTACAAAATCAGCATCCTCAACCGCTACAAAAAACATGACGATGATACGATGATACGATGATCACAACTGGGTCTATTCGAAGCCTCCTGGGCCAGGTGGTGGCACCTCTCACCAATGGTGCCGATTTGGAGGTGCCAACCCCTCGGGGCCTCGGTGATGCTCAAAAAATGAAGTTTTTCAGGGTCTCGTCTCATTGAGCACCAACATGTCCATTTTTTGAAGTCAACATGAGGTATATAAATAACTGTAAATACTGGCGATTCCTTTTTAGCTCATTTTTTAAGATTCTGTTTCGGCAGAATGAGTAAAAAGAGCTGTCGCCGAAAGGACTTCTGCAAGGGTTTCGGCTGCTGGTCACTGATCCGGATTTTGCGCTACAAAAAATGCCACCACTTCTGGTGCACTCGGAATTCAGGAGGGGCATGGATGCCGGAATCACCTTGCCACTCATCATGCGAAGTGTACACCCAGAATTGAGCCAAAGAAGTTGCAACGATTTCGATTGAAGATGGTGCTGTGCATCTCCAAGCTTGCAAGCATGGGATAAAGTTACACGTTCTTTTGACGAAACCAGCGGAACATCTCCAGTTTCAATGTTCCTAGCATTTCCACGCTGCCGCAGGTGTTAGATGCTCCCATGTCCATCTTGAAGGATGGGAAAGAAATGGCTGAGACTTTGAAAGAACAATTGGCCACTGCCAGGACCCGGATGCACCCGGATGGGCGTCCGGTGGACTTCTGATTGGAACGGTCTAAGGAAGTTCATTCAGTGAATGGGGACGAAAAACATTGACTGGTTGGTGCTTTGGAACCATGGAATTTTATGACGTTCCCATCATATTGGGAATGGAATGTCATCATCCCAACTGACTTTAAGTGAATTATTTTTCAGAGGGGTAGTTATACCAACCACCAACCAGAATATATCATATATAGGTATTATAATCACTATTATTGATGATTATCCCATTATAAAACCACCAACCTATCATTGAATGACGATAATTTTCCCCACTTTTTCCTATCGGTCGAGGAAGTCCATCACCTCACACGAGCTGCCCAAAGGGGTGACTGCAGGCGTGGCCGTGTTTTGTTTGGCCACGGGGATTTCCCAGAGGATGGGCCCCCCTTAATCACACGATAGCGGCTATCAGTTGCCTTAATCATCCTTAATCAGTGACTGAATTCTATGGCTAATGGTAGATATATGATATATAGTCATGTAAGATACTATATATGATATAACTATAGCCAAGTTACTAATGGTAGTTACTATATGACTATATGATATAAATGGGTTCATAAAGCAAATTAAAACTGGGGCACCATCCTGCAGTTAGTTGGATGATGTTGGAAGATCCCGGCGAAACAACTCATGAAACCTCCATACTTTTTGGGATTTCCCAAAAGGTGAACTTTGGTGGGATTCTAGTGAGCAACAAGAAAAAGAGTGAAGGGACCCAGGGAGGATTTGTGAACTTAAGTAACTTAAGGTTTGAATAGGGCTTTGAATGTACACCAGTAGTACATAGTACAACGCACATGGGCTAAATTGTGATGGGACAAAACGGGTTCTCCAGTATGGCTCTGGTGATTTTCAGTACTTGCCAAGTTTTGGACTTCAACATGTCAAACAACCCGAATCTGTATCATTCAAGAAGGTGGGCGACAGGTATTTGCTTCTGCGGAGTTTGCAGCTTCACTTGGTGATTTGGTCAGCGTTTCGATCCCAAAGGTCTGGACATGCATTATTCCTCAGATTTCCCGGCTTTTTTTATGCGCCCCTTTTGGAGGAACAACAAACACATCCCCAAAAAAACACCCGACATTTTGCCATTTCTGCAGGCGCTGCCAGCTCGATGCGGCAAGTGATCAGCAAAGCCGTGCAGCAGGCAGGGAGCCACGAGATGGTGAAGAACTATGCCGGATCTCACTGTAAAGAGCAATTTTTCTGGGTAAATTATAACGACCTCACTGTTCTCCCTCACTGGAATCATGGTTAGATTGCGGGAAATCATCCCAATATGGCCGCAAGATTCAGGTTGGTGAAATATGATAATTTACCCAGATTTTTGAGCCTCCAAAATCCAGGCGGAAGAGGATTCTTTCTCGTTGAAGAACAGCTTTTCCAACATGTCCGCTACCTCGGGGATTTCACACATCACCTTGGTATCTCAGCTCTGGAAGATGATCTCAAGCAATTTCTGGAGGACCCAATGGGTTGAGCTAATTCTCGACCCGAATCTTCATTTAGCATATTTTGAAAGATCGTTTTCTCTCTTAATATCTCTTAATCGGCTCCTCAAATGTGCTCATAACCCGAAATCATCATAAGTCCTTGCTGCAATTGAATGATTATCCCCGGCAAAGCCTGGTGAAAGGTATGGATCTCGTGTTTTTTAAAAAAGGAATTAACAATCCATGCCCATTTCAGCAGTGGGTGGTCTAAACCCTCTAACATTAGAACTTTATGGCTTCATCGCAGAGTCTTTGGCTCTATCCTCGCTGGTTCAAAAGAACAGATTCAGTTTTTTTTGGCCCATATCCCAACTATTCCCAAGTTATGTGGGAAAATGACCCATCATTCATATCAAGTTGCTTCCTTATATCATTGATATTCATTGATAATATCATATCTCATCAAACAAATTACCATCATATCCCCAGGATTTCCTTGTTGGTGAGTTTTTATTTATAGTTTATAGCAATATTTCCATCATATCCCCATCATAGCACCCCATCCCGTGTGGGAAATGACTTTCCCTTCGGCCATGAAAATCGGGCAGGTGGATGGCGCCACCAAGACGGTGAATGGCTTGATCAAGGCCATGGACCGTGCCACATGGGATTTCTCGTGGCAATTTCATGGGGAATATGATATTCGAAATATGATCATATATGATATATATATATGATATATATATATATATATATATATGATATATGTATATATAATACATATGAGTCACGGTCAAAATGCTTGAAGACCACTTTAGTATGGAGTTTTTGTCAGAGATGTGCACGAAACACTGTAAAGCGATAGGCCCCCAAAAGCGATAACCTGAAAAATACACGACAGTCCATTGAACTTGGCGCAAACCAAGCAAATACTGTTATGCACATTCACAGAACGAGCAGAACCGATGAAAGAAATTCAACCTGTGGTGCCCTGTTTCCTCCAGTTACCATATCATTTGGCATCGAACTCGCTCGCTCGCTCTCTTTCTTTCGTTCTTTCTTTTTTTTTTCTCTCTCTCTCTCTCTCTGTCACTCTGTCGTTTTTGTGGCAAATTTCGTTCGAACTATGTCATATGTTCGAGGGGCTATTTAGCGATAACCTTAGCGATAACTTAGCGATAACCTTTGTTGCACTCGGTCTCCTGACCAAGCCATAGAGCCATTTCCATAACTTTAGAAAGGAAATGAAAGGACATGAATGCAAAATGAAAGGAAAATGCATGCAAATGAAAGGAAGATGAAAGGACATGAATGCACATTGGAATGAACATGAAAGGAATATGAAAGGAAAATGAAGGAAGTGAATACACATGAAAGGAACATGAAAGAGAATGAAAGGAAAATGACAGGAAATGAATGCAAAATGAGAGGAATATGCATGCAAATGAATGCAAAATGAAAGGAACATGAGGTGTTGCCGAAGCACCTGAAACCAACAAAACAACTCCTCAATCCATTTCCGAGCCTGTTTAGGAATGGATTTTGGCTTCATGTTGAGTCTCGAATATGCTGATTTCCACAAAACCCTGGAAAGTGATAGGCCCTCCCCAAAAAAACGATAGCCATAAGAGTAGCAACTACTCACATGTAAAGGATTTTGACGGGAGCTCATATATATATATATAATCAGGGGCGTGCCCAAAAGCCAAACTGGGGCTGTCATTGTGTAGGAAATCAACCTTGTTTTTGTTTCACCATTACGGATTGTAGAGCTAATGAACGGGGATATCAAGTATGGGTATATATC
>Ga0126342_10001376_pt1 | contig 33889 bp, 26 predicted proteins | sample Cyp1metagenome_FD_92528 | JGI IMG/M metagenome (GOLD analysis project Ga0126342, IMG submission 92528) | Coral microbial communities from Lord Howe Island, Old Settlement Bay, Australia - Cyphastrea 1 metagenome | ecosystem: Host-associated > Invertebrates > Cnidaria > Coral ...
ATTTTATGGGTTTTAATAGGGATTTTATGGGTTCTAATAGGGATTTTATGGGTTTTAATAGGGATTTTATGGGTTTTAATAGGGATTTTATGGGTTTTAATAGGGATTTTATGGGTTCTAATAGGGATTTTATGGGTTTGAATAGGGATTTTATGGGTTTTAATAGGGATTTTATGTTTAATAGTGATTTTATGGGTTTTAATAGGGATTTTATGGGTTTTAATAGGGATTTTATGGGTTTTAATAGGGATTTTATGGGTTTTAATAGGGATTTTATGGGTTTTAATAGGAATTTCAACCATAGCAAGTCTGACAACTCAATGGGAATGATGACTGGGTTGGTGGTAACCATCTTGAAAAATATGAGTTCGTCAATGGAAAGGATGACATCACATATATGAAATGGAAAATAAAAGTCATGTGAACCAAACCACCAACCAGATCCTATGGTTTTCCTGTGGTTTTCCTATGGTTTCCATGATATGTTCCAGTCACCACCAACCAGATGAGTTGTCACGGTGGATTCACGGTGATTGGATGGGGATCTTTTGTCATGGGGATATCATCAACAAGGGAAAACCATAAGGTCAGAAAACCATAGGAAAACCATAGGAAACATAAGTTAGGGCTTTTTATTTGTGCAGTTTCCCCAGCTATAAATGCTATCACCCAGGAAGCCAGGGATCTAAGAAGTTTTTTCGGATCTAAGTCTTGTATAAATTTTATCATGAGTGTGTCTGAAATTCTAGAAAAAATCCAGCCGTAACTAGAACCTCACGTTACTGTACCTATTAGATTTACTTGACTGCTGATTTGGGTGTAATCTCCATGAGCCACCAGCAACACACCAATTTGGCGGTGCCAAATAACTTGATTAGTTGGCCCCAAAAAAGGGTAACATATAATATCCAACAATCAATGGTGTGGTATCAATTGATACATAATTGGTGTATTGGAATATATAAAGAAGATTCATATATGCACTTAAAACACTTGAATCATATTCAAATTAGGTTAGGGTATGACTAGGGTGGAGAAGGGTAGGGTACATGTCATATTGGGATCCTTTATTAAGGGTACTGCCGTTTTTATTTTTTGCAAAGGATTATTCATGTTATCAAGCATTAACCAGCTCGATGGAGATCGTCATGGCGTCTTCCACTTAGGCTTTCAATGTAGCAGTGACCCTGGAAAGACACCCTTGCTCCTTGGAATTGATGATTTTCTGGAAGTGAATCTGCCAGGTCAAAACACCTTCAACATGTCTACTTCGTTGTTTAGAATGGAGGACACGTTACAAACGGGCTACAAACTCATCGTCCTAAAGTCTCGTCGCCGTGCTATCCGTCGTTTTGAGACGAACCCATAACAAATTCTTGCTGCTTACGTGTATTATACATACGTACCGTATCTATATATTATATAATATATATATGAATATATGTATGTATGTAGAGAGAGAGAGAGAGACAGAGAGAGAGAGAGATCCCGTTGCATCCCAGATATCAGTTGTGCTGTTATGCTTAATCTCATGATTTTTGGTTGCTACATTCTAGCAGCTTCTAGCACCCCCCAAAAGAAAGAACAATTTCCTCATTTTCTGCAGGATTCTGCAGGTATGTAATGTATATGTGCTATGTTTTCTGCTTTGAAATCATCAACCCCTCCCTTCATAGCGCGATACCCTCTGCCACGAAACGGAAGTCTCTGCAGGTTCAGTGCAATGTCTGGACATAGGTTGAAGGGACTGGCATCCTGTGGCCCGTTCTGAGTCGATCCCATTGGATACAGTTTAACAATGGATAACTGGTTGGTGGTTGAGCCCTACCCCTCTGAAAAATGATGGAGTTCGTCAATGGGAAGGATGACATCTCATATATGAAATACAAAAATGTTCCAAACCACCAACCAGATAAAGGTTATTTGGCTGGCAATGAATGGTTCATCGTGGTTCTCATAGAACATGGCTTATAATTATAATCAAAGATATGCATCAAATATTTTTACATGAGCTTGATGCACCAAGATTGTAGGTAGACTTACTAATGATGACCGTGAAATGGGTTCTCTTATGGTCTGGAGTCTCTGCGATCTTGTCACATGGCAGCTATGACCTTGCAATCTATGACCCTCAACTGGTACTCTATTTGGGTCTTCAATGGAATAAGTATACCCGTGATAAACTGGAGTCTTACCCGAAGTCTTCCAGAGCCAAAGCCATGGCCTTTTCGATGGGAAGGGATCAGATAGAGCATCGTCAGTTGCTGGTTGAGCCACCCCTCTGAAAAATGATGGACGAATCGTCAGGGATTATGACATGACCCCAATAATATGAATGGAACACATATAAAATTCCATGGTTCCAAACCACCAGATATTTTTTGATTTTTTGGCTGATCGTCTGAGTTCTCTCGAAGAACCTTGCTTGGAGTTGCGTACACATCTCTGTTGGTCTTATCTCCCGTTCTTGTTGATTGGATCCCACCTGTTGCTGCTGAAATCACAAGTTGCTTTGCTTCGCCATGGAAAATCACACTGTTTAAGAGGTGAAGCATCAAAATGCATCAAACTAAATGGGCCATGGTTTCCATAGCTATGTTACTTTACAAGAGGGTATATAGTATTTCCATAAACTCCTATAAAATCTGATTAAATACCCATTAAATCCCCGTTTAACATCCCTTTAAAAAAACGGTAGATCCCAGCATCCCCATCCCCATCAAATCCCCAAATCTTCAACACGGCCTCTTTAAACTTGAAGCGAATCGCCGCTAGCCTCTAGGGAATTTGGCAGTGTCTCAAGGGGGATAATTACTACGTAATTCGATGAGATAATTATTTAGGTCATTGCTGGGATACTTATCGCAACTGATTGGTTCCTAATTGTTGTATTAATGTTTATTACCTAGACCCTCTTAGTCTAAGTACCCATAACAATAGGTAAAAGATGGTCAAAGTATGTAAACGTGCTCACATTATGGGGTAAACTATAGTTTTATTATGGGGTACTTGAAGGTCTAGGTATATGGGATAATTAAATAATTTGGGTCAATGAGTGTGACAATATGTTTTGAATCATCAATATTAATCAATGGAGTCATTGAAGGGAAATTCTACAGGAAAGGAACGTGTTTACCAGGTTTTCAGGTGTTCCTTCAGATCTTCCCTTAATCCCAAACATTCATTACTGTATATAATTCTTACTCGCAGATAATGGAAAGATAGTGGGAGAAGAATCGATCAATTCTGGGGTAACATATTAGGGTAACAATATTTTTCATGAAACATTTCCTGTTTCTCAAAGTATACACGTAAATATACGTGTAAATGTTGTAGCCTCGGAGAGGCTATGCATGGCAAACTCTGCGATTTTTCTGTTGGTTATCCAAAAGAGTCAATTCGAAGCATCAGGATCTGTCGGTTGATTCCCAAGAGTAATGGTTTGGTATGGGTCTACCTAGACCTCCGTTCGTAGCCATCAAAATGGGAATGTTACCCCATCATTTTAGTACGTGTACCATCTTTTACCGAATTTTATGGGTACTTGAAGGGTCTAGGTATACACATACTTGGGATGATTTACAATAGCCAAATGGAAGATTTTTCGTCAGAATGGTCGGTTTATTCTGAAGTGGACTTCACATGATCCCGATTCAGAAGGTTGCTTCAAGTTGGCAAGCTTGGTTGCTTGGTCGACATGCATACGGATGTGTGGGAAAACAGAGAAAAAAAGGAAAATTCAGCGGAACATTGCCATTTGTAATGGGGAAACTTATAGTGATTTAGAGGTACAGTATTAAAGACCCCAAAAAACAGAGAAACACCATGAAACACCTTTCACCATGATTCTAGTATCGGACTTTACTTTTAAGTCTTTTTGGGTGGTTTTTTTTTCTCCATGTTGAGCCAAACATTCCCATTGTGGTTGGTAAAAAAAACACTCATTGATTGGCAAAAATCCCATCAAATGGTAATCTGGTTGGTGGTTGAGCCCTACCCCTCTGAAAAATGATGGACTGAAAGTCAGTTGGGATGATGACATTCCCAACTGAATGGAAAAAATAAAACATTGACATGTTCCAAACACCACCAACCAGATAGTCTAAAATGATCATCCATGACGATGATTTGGGGCTACCCCTCCGCCCTTCCCATCCTTTGCGCTTCTTCAAAGATTCGCTTCTCTGGAGCCGACTTTTGAATCCTCGCCGAGGCTACCCATTGGCTACCCCAAGATTTCAGTACCTTGTAGCTATGGGTAGAAAAGGAGGGTCTGAGGTATAAAGAAACCAAGAAAGGTGTATGGTACAGTATGTTGGTCTTGTACTACCCAAATTGTCAAGAACTTGCGGAGCAAATGCTGATCTTTTTTTGTTTTCCTTATCCCCAAGCGATCACCGTTTACCAAGCTTAAAGGCTTTCATGTGTTTTTCCGCTTGGACCAATTTTGGAATAGTCATGGTGAGATAATCTGAGGAAGACATGGACCTAGACCCTCTAAGCACCCGCCAAATTTTGTAGAAAAAAACATGTAAAAAGACTAACATATACTGAAATTATGGCTGGTTGGTGGTTTCAACCCCTCTAAAAAATATTAGTCAGTTGGGGTTACTATTCCCAATATATGGAAAAATCAAAATGTTCCAAACCACCAACCAGATGGGGTAACATACCTATTGTTTGCGCGCAGTCTAGGAATATTAATGTTGTCCTATACACAATTTCCTGCTTGCACAGACTGGACTGGTCTCTTCCAAACATGTACGTCATGAGGGGCAACTCGGGATCATTATCCCATAGAACATCGATGCTTTTTTTTACCCATATGCTCCATGAAAAAAGTATCCTTACCATTCCATATACCCTCTGGTAAACAGCCACATAACTATGGAACATCACCATGCTATTAATGGGTAAATCAACTATTTCGACTGGGCCATTTTCAAGAGCTATGTTTGTTGACCATTCCATATACCTATATTAGGGTCATTTGTTCGTGAATGGCTTCATATTCCACGCATTTGGGGTGCCCGAAACCAGCACCAGGCCGCAAATGCTGAGGCTGCGACATGCCGAGGTACGCGAAGAGGTAACGCCTCTGCCGGCGATCAAGCTTGATGGTGATTTATTTATGGTTATGCCTGTGTTTTTTTTTTCCGTGGTTCTTCATGAAGTAATGGTGATGAATGGCATTAGCCTCTGGTGTCAAACGTGGAAAATCCACCTGGATTTCCAACTGCCAGGTGTGGTTTCCAGCTTCTGGTAAGGACTGTCACAGTTTGCGACATAGAAAATGGCCCAGTCGAAATAGTTGATGACTACCCATTAATAGCATGGTGGATCTGTCCATAGTTATGTGGCTACGTTTACCAGAGGGTATATCTTCTGGTCAAAGTTTCACACATAGATTCGTCTGAACATGGTATATCCCAAATGTTCAAAGGATTATCATAATCTTTGCACAGTTCAAGGGCCGAAAATTGGGGAATATCGGAATACCCCATTTTGCACCAACCCATATCATATTAAGTTGGTTAGGTATATCCAATTCCCTATAGTGGATGCTTATTCTATCACTATTTTTGGGCTCATCCACCAGGCAAAATCAAGATGATAACCTGATAACCTCTGCTGCCTGGTTGTTGTCACGGATGTCCCAAGGAAAATAAGGTGATCATCCGCAATATATGAAGGATAGTATAGTATAGTATAACCCCATGAATCAACAGGCCTTGGACATGTGGATATTTCCTGATATTTCGTGATATTTCGTGATACGTCCCACTATATAAACCTTAATTGTTTGATGGTCACTCTCCTGCAAACTAACAGTTCGGTGTGGATAACCCACCATTTGTTGATCAGGGGAACCATGGGGAACCATGGCTTTTCTACATCATTTGCTTAGTGAAAAACCCAAGGAAAATCCCACTTTGCGAATCATTCGAAAACCATAAAAATCCATGAAATCCACATGTTTCCATGGTTACATCCAACTATCCAAGTCATATTTTTTTTCCGCCGTGTTTTTTTTTCGCAAAACCGAGGGGCCCAATGTCGTTCACGGCATCCAGGCCCTTATCGGTCAGCTCAAAGGTGACATTCAACAAACTGAAGGCGCCCTCCTGGAGGGAAAAGTTGATAGATGTTTGGTCAATTCCATTGAAAATGATGGGGATTTAATATATGATTTAATGGGATATTCAAAGGATATTTATAGGATATTAGAAGGCACTGATAGGTTTTTAATGGGATATTCATGGCATATTAATGAGACCCTATGATAAAATGCAGTGAATAAGATAATTTTACGAGATTTTAAACACAAGTATGTAGGAAAGGAATCCAATTTTGGAGTTCATCATCAAAACATAGCACTGATGTGCCATTCTTGTTCAACCATGAACGGTTCTTGGCCTTTTGACTGGGGATACTTGATCATGAAACAACTGTGGTCGTACCCAATCTTGACTTGAACATGTTGGCGGCGCGTTGCTGGCAGTGTCTGTCTGTGGAATTGTTTCCGTGGTTCCAATTTATGTAATACGTGTTGATTTTACACATGCAATGCTGGTTTGATCATCCATCACAAATACTACTACCCAATCAAATACGATCCATATCTATCCATGGAGTTTAAATATTAGATCTAAATTAGAACATATTAGAACACTTTTGGTAGACAGTGACATGTCTAAAGTATTCTTGGTACACACTACTGGACTTGTCTTCAGAAATATTTCTAAATCAACCCATGCTTTCTACAATTGAAATTCCAACAGTGTGCATCCAAGGAACTCAAAATGCTGAGAATCCACAGGTCACCAACCCGAGAACCAAAATGGTCCAAATTCAGATTTTCAATGCCAAAACATGAGGAAACAAAGTGCTTCAAATCCAATTTGTAAATGAAACAACGGCGGATATTGGAAACAAAAGGAATGTTTTGCTTGTGTTCTTACATGTTCATATGAGTTACTGACTGTTACAGGCATTTGGTGGCAATCAATATTTCTTACATCCTCAATATTTCTCAATATTTCAACCCCCCAATCATACAGTATGCTTTCTGTTGTTAATTCTAATTTCTCTCTGGTAAACTAACATAACTATGGAAAATCACCATTTTCAATGGGTCAATCCACTATAAATCACCATTTTCAATAGCTATGTTTGTTTACCAGAGGGTATCATGTGAATAGTGAATCATTATACATTAATCCTCTGAACTGCCAGTGACATCCCAGCCTTTTTGGTGGGTGCACACCTACGGCAGTTGTGCTTGTTCTTCTTGTTGTTGTTGTTGTTGTTGCTGGTGTTGGTGTTGGAGTTGGTGTGGTTGTTGGTTGTTGGTTGTTGGTTGTTGGTTGTTCATTGTTTGTTTTTTGTTGTATCTTCCTGTTGGTGGTTTCCCGCAACATGGCAACTGCAATACCCATCTTTGAGGGCTTAAAGGCTTTGGACCTTTCCCCTCTCTTCCACAGGGTCTCCAGCCAAGCGCCGTTGCCAGCACTGCAGGCAGAAATCAACCTATGTCCCACTGCGGTTCAGAAGCTGCGAAGGTGGCAATTGCCAAAATATGTCAGAAAAAAATACCCTCTGGCAATCAATCGTGGCTGGCTGGGAGATCCACTTGAAGAGGTTTTCATGGGAAAATCGTCTACAAATGGGATATGTTCCATTGCCACCGGAGGGTAAATGTCAATATAATCTGTTCACCAAATTCTTGGTCATATGAGATGTTTCTATGCCAAAACAAGGTTGCAGGACCCGCGGTGACCCGCGGTTCTGTGTCTTGGCTTCTGGCCCTTGCTCTTTCAGCGCGGCGATAATCTCAGCCGTTGGCAGGTGGGTTTCTGGCAGGAATCCAGGGTTCAGGAGTCCTCAGAAAACTAGCGAATGGTGACCGGTTCAATCTCAGGTTCCTATCCTAGTTCTTAGATACCCTCTTGTTATCAGTCATATGAGTCATGCTTAAGCTGGAAAAGTCCGCCATCGAGTGCAATGATATTTTCCCATGACAAAAAAAACACGGCGGGGATTTCCCAGCCAGCCATGTTTGATTCTTGGAGGGTAAGCCCCCATTGCTGCTGATAAATCTGCTCAATCTGTTGGCAAATTTGGCGGATCCACAATTCGCTGGCTATTCATATGCTGCGTGCAAGTAATAGTTGCCTACATTTGATTGATTTTACAGGGTACCCTCTGGTAATTTAACATAGCTATGGAAAATCACCATTTTCAGTGGGTATTCCACTATAAATGGCCATTTTCAATAGCTATTTTGACATAACCAGAGGGTAAATATTGATATATAATATCTCATACATGCTCCGCATGTGGGAAGCTCTTACATCATAAACAAAGCCATTGTTTTTGCCACTTCCACACCAATGTATAAATGAATTATAAATGCCATAGGATCCATGGTGCTGGTATATGTGCTAACATTTGGGGTATATTGATGGTACATGTTACCATATATACTATACATGGATCCTATGGGAATGCTACTAAATATTCATTCTACAGTTTGACGTCTCACATTTTCCCATGTTTTTTGGTTCCTCCTCCTGTCGCGTCATCGGAATTTGAATCGTCATGTCGACACTGTCGGCTCATCTAAGCGCTGAGCCGATCCTTTTCCTTCATGACCCAACCTGGGCTCATCTGGGCGAACTGGTGATGTGGGTTCCATAGGAATGGGGATACCCCTGGATACCCCTGGATCTGGATGGAAAAAATATGAAAAAAATGATCCTTGGCCGAAAAAAAAGGGCCTCCTGGATTGTAGGGCCGAGCTACCCAGGCAGAAAAGTAGAGGCCCAAAATCGGGTTTCCCTCCAGGCATGATTAACCGCTTCTGTGGAGGCCCAAGGTTCGGGAACATGTGACCAGTGAACCCATCATGACAAAAGAATTAGGATGATTAAAGAAGTCACAGAAAAAGGTAGGCCGTGGAATGGGCGTGGAGTAATCATGGAAAGGCCTCAAAAAAACGTGGAAAGGCCCAATTTTGGTGTGGAAAGGCCCAAATGAGGCGAGGAATGGGGCCCCTTCAAAAAACATGTTTTTTTTTACGTGTGAAATATTTGCAAATTTTGCAAAATACTTACATGTTGCAAGATTTTTTTCACACCCTTAGCTAGACATGGTGTGCTTGGAGAATTGTCATATATATGTCAGGATATATGCTTCAAATCTGGTTTGCTGAATTTAGGCCTTTACTTCAGAATAGGGCCTCTGTACAGCGGCCTCCTTTTGTAGGGCCTTTTGAATTCCAGGGTGATGGCTTATGATGGTTTATGGACAATCTTTTCGGAAATCTAAAATGAAGATTTGGATGATTCGGGACTACACCCATGACTTACGACACCTCCATTTGAATCCACTATCACTAACTAGCAAATGAATGGAATCAGCCAAGAAATATACACACACACGCACACATATCAAGAAATATCAAGTCTCAGTTGAGTTTCGCTGGACTGCATGCAGGGTTCCAGCTGCCACGAACTGAAATCAGGGCCAAGGTTGAGGGACTTGGGTGCGCAAGCCTATATTTTGCAATTGGAATTTCTAAGAAATTGGTTTTCCTTACTGAAATGAACAGATTCCAACTCAGAAGACCCTTCAAATCCTTCAAATCCATCATATATCAGGCAGAAAACGGATCAACACCTAACTAAGCAAGAACAACTTTGGAACCGAAAACAAGGCTAGCGCCACTCACCATTCGTAGCGTAGCGTTGAACGTATCTCCGAGACCCTGACAAGTGCGAGATGTATTCCGACGGTTTGGTGCGCCAGAAAGGCGCCTATCAGATGGTCTCCGTCAGAAAGCCGGAAACGGTCAACCGTTGTTTTTTTTTTTTTTATGGGACAAATTATATGAGAATAGACATGGATTATTATTATTGTCTGGTTTATAACATGGATAATAGACATATGGATTATTATTGTTATCTTCATCCATTACAATTATGAACGGATTATTATGATTATGGATTATTATGATTATGGATGATTATTATATATTATTATCAATAGACTGGGTTTATAACATGGAAATTATCAATTATGAACGGTCATGAGTCATGGATGATTGTGAATGATTATGGATGATTGTGATGGATGATTGTGGATGGTCTTAAAGATGATTTTGGATGATTACATGGATGATTATGGATGATAACGAATGATCTTAAGATGATCGTAAGATGAATTTGGATGATTATGGATGATTACGGATGATTTTAAGATGATCTTAAGATGAATTTGGATGATTATGGATGATTACGGATGACCTTAAGATATCTTAAGATTATCTTAAGATGATTATGGATTATTGTGGATTATTTAAGGTAAACACTTCACCAGAATCCGTGTTTGCTCGCCCAAACTGGGTTTTCTGGTTCCAATTTCCCCTTCATCCAATTCTGCTGGCTTTTAGCCAGGGATTTTAACCACCAAAGATCTCGAACTGGCGAGTTTAACCTGAACAATTCAGATTACCCTTCGGTAATCAGCCACATGGCTTGCTGGAATGTCGTGTATTGAGTTCGACGATTTTCCCAGCTATAAACTTCCATGACTCAGTTTAGGACTGTCAATTGCCATGAAGGGTTGGACAATTGATATAGTCAACTATAGGTGCCAATAGTTTCAGTTACCAATTTCAATGTTGGTATAAAAAAATGACAATCAGACTTATTCTTCAATTGTCATTATAGTTGATTACAGGAGAGTAAGTATGGTTTTGCAATCTGGGGGGCAACAGTTTCAACCCCAATTTTGTCCTGCAGTAATTGATACTGTAGTTATTGACATTCATGACTTGGGCCGCCTTCCTTGCAGCAAAGGGTCGTCCAGTTCGATCGGCTTGATATTGGGCTGTTTCACTAAGCGAAGTTACTTAGATTGATGGTGCTAAGTTCAATCTGTTCATGATATATAAATCGATCCATAGGCCAGCAGATTTGTCAAACATGTCCAAATTCCCTATGGATTTTAGATGTACCCTCCGGCAATTAAACATGGCTGACTGGAAATTCTTTGAACTAAATCGGCATTGGAATGGGAAAAACCATGAAAAACCATCGAACTCAATGGGGTCTGAATTAGAAATTCGGCTACCCCAAAATCACCATGAAATTCAAAATTCAACAGCAAACACGTGGGGGGCAAGCCACTAAGCCACATTTTTGGACAAAGCCAGATCAAATGGTTGGATACCTCTGGAATTCTATGGATAGATGTCCCATCAATGTGGCACCACCATTGTGGTTGGCGTTCGACACCTGGAACGGGATCACCCAACTGAAAGTCAGGTCCTGGCGGTGCGGAACAACATGAAGTACCTATGATAATCTGAAAAGGCTTAAGCCAGGCATTGATAAACCTACAAGTTAACGAACTAACTTGGTCGTTTTAAATTTTGTTGATAGATAATGAGGCTTTTTAAGTGACTTGTAGCTAAGTTGGTTAGTACATGTTGGAACTGTTGTTCAAGTGTCCAGTCATCATTCATAACCCCCCTGGCGAGGCCGAGGTTGCCATTTATATGTTTTGCTCAACATTTCTGGAAAAAAACACATGTGCTTGTCGTGCAACGCTTAGGCTTAGATCTCTCCTCTATATGCAATATGATGTGTGTGTGTGTGCGACATTAGACTTTGCTAGGCTTGTTTCATTGTCACTCTCATGCGGGTGGTTTGGACGGCTTATGCACGCATAGGGCCCCCAAACAATTTCCCCGCTTGTGCCACCAGTGGGCCAGAGCGGCGGAAGTAAGAATAATTAAGAATAATGGGATCCCAAAGAGGGCCTTAATAGAAATAACGGATACTAGCAGGAGACCATCTGATCATGCAGCAACTGGACAACCTGGTCAGTATGAATCCTACGCTATCAGGGAGGAATAAGCTGGCAAAACAAACAACAAGGTCGGCTATGTAATATGTTGGCATTTGTTTTGTGGTGTCCTTTCTGTTGTCGACGATCGCACTTTCTATCATTTTTTCTGTATGATGAGGATGACCAGAATGTTGGGATGGTGACATTTTTCCGAAGCGCAGAAAGACCTTGGGATCATGAAGCACCAATTAGATACACCCCCATTGCATACGGCATCATGACGCCGTGAAGTCTGCAGTGCGCACTGCAGAACTTAAAATCATTGAAAAATCCGTGTTTTGATGGATTGGTTTAGGGGAACATCTACAAGAAACCATGAGTTTTCCCGTGAAACATAGGGGTTCCACTGTACATGTTTCCTCAAACCAATCCATTGAACAAAGGATCCACGCACAATTATCGACATCTCTTGATGGTTTAATACTGGACCATTTTTTATGGAGATACACCCCCTAAATTCAACATAGAATGCACCACATACATGATTAAGTATGGCCAACTCCTATCTCGGACCATCACCTTCCAGACACCACAAATTCCTGGCTCAAAATTTTCATTGAGTTATAAGTTTCGCAGTTTTTGCAAAGTGAAAACCCGTGAAAATCCAATTCAACATCTCATAAGACCGTTGATCCTCAACTTTGCACAATCCCGAAAAATCCACTATTTCATCATTCTGATAGGAACGGAATTCCCAGCTTATGGATTATGATCATCCCCAATAAAGGGTAGATACTAATCATCCATCAACCATCATTTATCAATGAATACCAATGATATGCCGATGTTTACTTGTCAACGACCTCACTGAAATGATGGAAACAAATCCTGTGGCTAGTACAAGTACAACCTTGACTAACTAGGCCGATCTATGTATATAATACAATATATATATATACTTACTGCAACCCCCAAAAACATAGAACATTGAAATTCGACAAACATAAATGAAAATAGGATATATCTGCCATAAATCTGTTTGGATGGTACGATATATCTGCCATAAATCCTGGTCATTGAAGTGATAAACCTGTCTCGCAGCACCATCTCCACGCGCCTTCACATCTTGCACGGGATTCTGCAGGAGGAGCTGATGCCACTTGGCAAAGGGCGGGGCATCACAGACCTGGCGAAATCCCTGAAATCCCTGGACCGAAATGGAGGATTCAAATTTTATAGCTGGGAGGATCATCTGTAAATAGAAGTTTCCTCCTGGTTGTACCCCAAGTCACCGTGGTTTTCAATTGGATGATTTGGGAGTACCCCCGTGACTTAGGAAACCTCCAAATGGTGAATTGTCCATTGCCATCTTTGATTTCTGGCGGGTAGTAGGCTGTACCACGGCACTGCTAAGAATGGTGACAGTCAATGGCAAACTGTTGAAGTATTGGATGGATGCGGAGGGTAGAATGGTGATGATCATGATCATTGCCGTTGTTACTGTGAAAATGTTGGTGATCAGTGCTTCACGAGCGATGAATGATGACTGCCAAAAAGTTAGATTTAGATTGGTGATGATGGAAATGATAGTGGTGATGTTGGTGATTGTGATAGTGATGGCGATGATGAAGCAGAACAGAATTAGCTGTACTCCTACTCTGTACACCATAGTTGCAGGATCTTTGATATGGAGCAAACCAGTTCGAATCATCAAATGGCCAAATTGCATCGTTGGATATCGGAACAGCGAATCTCAGGAAGCCGCTGCGGAAATCATCATCATCATCAATAATAATGACAGTAATGTATCATAGCATTCATTGATAATACTAATACTACGACGACGACGACGACGGCGACGACGACGACGACTACTACTACTACTACTACTGCTACTATTAATAAAAATAATAATAATTATTATTATAATTCATCATCATCGTCATGAGTGGTGCAGAAACAGGACGCCGGCCACCGAATCACCAATGGGCATGTTGATACCCTTGTTCGCCACAGCACCGAACCTCAAACCCGCTGGGGGCTCTAGGAATTTATTGGGATATAAGCAACAATAGTGGGTCATGGCCCATGGGAGTGTTCGAACATCGGCAATTTAGATGGTAAACAGTATTTTCTCAACCAGAAAAAAAATAAACTGGGGAGACCCGTGAATTATCTTGGATATTTATATTTAGGTAATTTGCTAGGGAAACCTTATAAACCATGGTATGTTCATGCATTTGCTAAATTTTCAAACCTACAAGTGCAGGCCCAGCGGCCTGAGATAAAAAGAAACTGCAGTTGGGAACAATTCTTATCCCCAAGATTGCTATGCAATTACATGCATTAGGGGCTACTCATCCTTCACAGTTGGACAGGTGCTCATGCCCTTCCCTTCAAGAGAACCGGTGTATGTAATTGTTATGCGAAGCACTTGCAGGTTCGGCAGGAGATCGCAGCGCGGAAAACAAAAAACCTGCAACGAAGCTGCCAACTGCTGACTTTTTTCATGCACATCATCAGTCTTGCAGCAGTTTGGCTGCACCAAAATTGGAGGAAGTTGCACATTGCCACACTGCAAGGAGAACTTCGAAGTTAGCCTCCTAAAAGCCTAGGCCTTGGACACCAGGTTGGGAAAGAAAACAAAGCAATTTCTGGATAGTGCTTTCAACCCAACGCACACATAATCGTAAACAAGTAGGATCATCAACATCACATCTAAGTATTTATATAAATCAAAGATGCTTCAAACCAACAATCAGATAGAATATATTTGGTACACCCAATCTCTTCCAAGATGACTCGTTCAGAGGTCTTTAGTCAAGCCACATCCCACTTGATTTTTTGGGAAATAAACAAACATGAATCCCGCTAGGCAACGTGCACCCTGTACTTTTTTAGCCGTAGCATCCGCAGGCGGCATGACTGTGGTAGAAACCCAGTCGAGAAACCCCACATCAGAATGACACTTTGTCATCTTGGGAAAGGGTTCTGTCTCAGGCTGATCCGATGATCCAGCTGGTAGCCGACAAATTCTCATCTCCAAGCTGCTCAGTTTCTGGACATGTTGATCCACCTTCCCAGGATGGATCTAGACATTTTCAATTCAAATGTATCAAATTAGATCATCACGCTTTCTATTAGCAAATGGACATGTTTTCCCCACCGGCCAGGTGAGTGTCTCTAGGTTTTGTTGGCACTGCCGGACCTAAACAGCGAGCGCCAAATCGCAGTGGGCTATGCCGGACCTCAGCCAGATGCCAGAGAGAATGTCAGAAAGAATGCCAGCCAAAAAATTATGACAGGATAGGTGCCAAATAGAATGCCAGAAAGAATGTCAGATAGAATGTCAGAAATCATGCCATATATATATATACTTCCAGATGGTATGTCAGAAACTGTGGCAGAATAGTGTTTCAGGGGATCTCTCGGATAATTTTGTTCCGATTTCCAGCAGATTCTGACTTTTTACCGCGGCTCCAGGAGCACCAAAAGCCACATCAACCTGGCCACCAACACGGGCGGGCGAAAAAACTGTGCGCTTCGAATTTCAGCGGTGGAGCATCCTGACACGGAGGACGGCAAGCCGTGGGAGCAAGCATCTAAAATGGTGATTTTCACCAACAAAGTTCATGGGATTTAAATGGTTGGTTCATGGGATATTACATGATCTGAATTCGGGACTGGGAAAATATGGGATATTACTGGGATAGGTTTGACTGAAAATGTTGGGAAAACACCGCTTGTTAAACACACAATGTTTCCCTTCAACCTTTCTCAACGTTCCGGATAAATCACCTCGCGGCTTTCTGTTCATGTATCTGCAAAAACTGTCTATCATGCAGTGTAATTACCACCCCAGAAACAATAGAAACAAAAAAACAAGAGTATAATTTACCACTATTCTAGTGTGATGATACGTCCATCTTTTTGGGGCTTCCGCTTAGGTTATTTCTTTCAGAGGTATTGAACCATCATGGAAACACTGGCCAGCGCATGAGTCACTGACAATATTACCCACATATACTATAGCTCATAGTCCTCAAGGTGCCTCCATCCCATTCCATAGGAATCCAAAATCCAAACACATTGGGTAAATCTAAGTCTAAATCTCTATGAAAAAATGGATTGATGACTGGATAACGACTCATGAGATTGTCACTTGCACAATATGTTTCATAGATATCATCCAAACTATAGGGTGATTTGCCTTCCAACACAAGTCGTTTTGCCGAGCCATGTTTAATTTCAGACCCCTTCATAGCAGGTCAGAGATCAGACCCACAAAGTTTGGTGATCTAAGGTTCCAAACATGTATCCATGTGAATGGCAAGGTTCCCAATGTCCAGCCATACAATGACAAAAACTGGTTCCCCCCCAAGTTTTCAGTTTTTTGTCCCCATCTAACTGAATCCAACTGCAAATTTATCCATTGTGGACCACTTATTGTCTTTCAAAACCAATTCACCTGGATGTTTGTTGGCTATATATACACGTCAAACAAACATATTACACATTGATCCTCATTTTTGCTGGCTAAATCTCACATGTGATTTTTGAGATCCGTCTGATGATCGACCGCTGCCAAACTACTGCACCCTCGGACGCGGAAGATTTGTTTGGCCTCGAGCAAAAGCTCTCCAAGATGATTTCTTCAGAAATGACGAAACATGACTCAATTCTATAGGGCTGATATATGTATATGTATAACAATCACATATATGATATATATATATATATATACATACACACATATATGAAATGTATATATGTTATATGCAGTATGTGGGTAAAACAACAAAAAAAATGAAATTCAATCTCCTTGATATGCAATGATATGTTTATGCTAAGTTATACATTTCCACCCAGTCATGATTCAATGATTCAATGATTCAATATTGCTGGCATGACTGGATGGGATTTATATACGCAATTCATGGATAATCCTTTGAGAAACAACCATGTCTGAATTTCTGAATGGATTGATTTAGAGATATTTTGAGTATATAACCACCAAACAACCAGAAACAACATGAATCAAGGGATTCTCTAGGGAAAATCCACAACAAAATGGCCTTCAGAGATGGATTCCCATGGATTTTTGCTGCAATCTACCGGAAAGATGGTGTAATCGTGGTTCATAAATGTTAATAAGGTTCATAAATGGTCAGCTAGGCCTTCAGAATAGACAGTTTTTTTCGCAAGCCCTGAAGTTGGTTGGATCACCATCTTTGAAGCCAGGTTCCCAAAATGCTCAGAGTTTGCGAAACGTTCCCGATACCCTCTGGTAAACGTTTACATAAGTATGGAAAATCACCATTTTCAATGGGTAAATCCACTATTTCGACTGGGCCACTTTCTATGTCGCAAACTGTTAAGTTGCCAGAGGGTAATATACAATAAAACCTCAAGGGACCCAAGATGAGCAGTTTCATAGATCCAATACACTTCACCATGGTTCTATTGTGGTTTCCAGTATTTACTTTACACCGTGGCAGCCGGACTATCTTAAAATCGCAAAAAACTGCGAGTTCTTTCTAGGCCATGGCTCCAATTTAGTTCGTGGTCAGTTCATGGTGATATGGTGATACTGTCAGAGGATTAGGATATATTATGATATAGTTTGCATTTCTGTCAGTTTATTAACTCCAATGACTATGGCCTCTGGCGTTTCTGGTACTTGTAACTGGGTCTAGAAATTTATAACTGGAGGGCCCCTCCTTGTAATCTCTAATATATTTTGGTAGGATAACCGGAAGTAATCATCCAGCAACTATAAGGATGGTGTTTGAAACTGGTCATCTCGTTGCAATGTCAAATCATCTTGGAAGAGCGGAGACGGTAGGTGCAACGACCTGCAACGACCTGCAACGACCAAGGGTCGCCGCATTCTTCCATTCCGCTCATGATCAGGCTCCACAAGTGTTACAAGGATCATCCTCAAAAATGAGAGCTGAAAAGTGCTCAAGAGATTATAGATTCCAAGAACATCTGACAACGAGACGAAACATGGAATCTACTTATTTGATGTGCATAGCTACATTGCAAAGCTTCGCAAAAAATAATAATATATATTTTGCTTATTGGATGGAGCTGCAAAAATTGGTCTTTTGTATTTACCCATCCCATCTCCAAATCTTCGTCAAGTATTTCTACCCAGTGGCTCCGACCATCTACCAGTGAGAAGTTTAGCACAGTTCACCGGTTTGAAGCTGTAGCATCTCAGACAAAAGGCACTTGACATGCAAACAACACTGCAGACTCCGTTTGTTTGTTGGTCATGACATGCTAAATGGGACTTCTTCATGTTTCAGAGAATTGAAACCCCAACATTCAGCACAGCATGCTACCGTACCCCTGAGGGGTTATCGCGACTCCGTCTGAGACCTCCAGCAAATTTTATCGATTTGTTCTGCAGATGTGCATGATCTTACATGCAGAATTCGCTCCATGTCATGCGTTTCAGCTTCTGTTTCCGCAGCATGAAGGCAAAAACAAAGAAACGATCTGAGCACAATATGACCTCCATTGAAGTCATTGCTTTTGGTATTTTTTGTCATGCGCCTTAAACAGTCCACCACTGGCGCGAAAAGTGCCAAGCACCAACTGATCACGCGGCAATCAGTTTTTTTTAAACCGGTCCCTTGAAGGTCTGGAAATCCACCAGCACACCAGATACACCAATATATAGGAAAATATGTATTTATTAGTGTATTGTAATATATATATATATATCATATTATATGTATATACACATATATATCCTATTACATCATATTACATCATATATATATATATACTGTACATATATATATACTGTATATATATATTGTATGTGGGTTTGTCGGAACATGAGGGAACATCTATGAACATGATGACTTGCCGATAACACTGAACCACCGGCTTGGAGTATTGTTTCCCATAGCTAATGCTTTATCTTGGATAAACTGTAACAATTTCATGTCTTTGCTTATATTGTCCCTCCATTTACAGAAAGAGAAAAGACACTGCTAAAAACAACCGTTGAAGTCCGAATTTGCTGCTTTAAACCACTATGTTTGATGATTAGTAAACTATGCAATCCCATATTTGGAAGCTCAATTCCTACAACGGTTGACGTATGTTGTATGGTTAAGTCATGTTAAATCACCATCTTCATTGGTTCTTGGCTCATTCTTATCACCATTTTGAATGGTCAAATGAGCATAAATATCATAAATCAGAACATTTGGATGGTGAAATCAGCATATCATATATATATATATCGGTTGATTAAATCAGCATTTGGCTTGGTGAGTTTGATGGATTTTGACTTTTTGTCCGTGGCTTCCCCATGGGTTTCGCCTAACATTTCCGACGCAAGACATCGTGGCGTGTGATGGCGTGTGACGCACCCACCAAGATGGCCTGGGGCAACAAAAATATACAAAAATCCTGGACGTTTCACTGGGGATGATGCTGAATTCACTGGGATTTCACTGGGACTTTATGGGATTTCATGTGATTTTTGATGAATTTTGATCATATGTGAATGGTTTTTCATGGGATTTCACCGGGGCTTCATTGGATCGAAATGCGACTTGATGGGATTTTAATGATTTTTAATGGGATTGAATCGGACTTTTATGGGATCTAATGGGGATTTAATGAAATCTAATGATGATAATTTGAGAGTTGATGGGAGTGGGCTGTAACGGGATTCTATGGAATCTAATGGGATCTAATGAGGATTGTCTGTGAGTTGATGGGTTGTTAGTGAATGGGGAACTAATATATATATATACATATACGTACATATATGCTATGAGATTTCATGCTTTTATGGGTATATACGAGATATTGATATCACTATGATGGAGGATGATTATCCTCGCAAAAAAGTCGTAAAGCCAATGAACAACCTTTTGGGAGATGGTTTATGCCACTTATCTGGTAAAAATTGGGGGGGAATTAGTTTATGATTGGGTTTAATTACACTTGACTTAAGTGTTGTGAGATTTTGAGTTTGTGGTTAGTGGTGGAAGTCATAACCCTTCAAACAACCACCAATCGCTAATTCGAGCAACAAGAATCTGTAGGTGGAGAAGATGTTCCCTCGAACCAATTCTGGAACACTAAGACCCCACACAAGAAAGTACTATATGTGGTGTTCATCAACCATGGACGATAAACAAGTTTCATCACAGTATATATGTGGTTCGCCATTATATATACGATGTACCATCTGGTTATTTAACATAGCCATGGAAAATCACCATTTTTAATAGGTAAACCATCTATAAATGGGCCATTTCCCATGGCTATGTTAAATAACCAGAGGGTATATGCTATGATCTACTCATGTTTCTGTATAGGTCAAAGATCACCAAACGTCGCAGGACTCCCAGCTGTTTTGCCAGAAGAGTGAGATTTTCACCACCTTTTCGTCCGATGAGTTATCACCACCACCACTAAAAAAAGGCCAATGGCTGTGTCTGAAAATGGTTTAAAAAGGGCCTCCCCAAAAGTTGCACAATGATTTGATGAGGAAAACAAGGTTCTCAACCGTTGGAAATTCTGAAATCCAACAACTTTCAGCCCAAAAGATCTGGAATTCCCCCCTGTTGGAGCTACCGCGCAGATCTGCTGTTCTGCAAACGTGATATACCCTCCAATTTATGGCATTCCAAATAGGAACCATGAGGTTCCAAAGCGTTGAATTTGTGTGGGGCTTCCCAACATTTTCAGTTAGACAGTTAGACCATGTTAGACTAGAATTCTTGGCTATATCCCGTTTTATCCCCAAGATATCCCCATAAAATGCCACCACAAATCACCACATAAATCTCCATAAAATCCACCTTTTTCCAAGTGACCAGTGGGCCGGAGAGTCTCAAGCCATGCAGGGTTGCCAGAATAGCCAGAGCCGCCAGTAGGACACTGTTCCTGATGATGGCCCAAAGATGAAGTCGTTCCGCAGCGCGACGTTCCTGTCAGATGGAAACACATATTTAAACTGCTTGGTGGTTGGGAAAAGCCCTACCCCTCTGAAAAATGATGGAGTGAGTTCGTCAGTTGGGATGATGACATTCCATGACATTCCTATATGGAAAGTCATGTCATCCAGTCATGTTCCAGTCACCACCAATCAGTTTAAGTCTAAGCAAAACATGCTGAGTTCAGATTTTTTGCTGAGTTGGTGGTGGTTTCAACTTAAGTTGATTTGGATGATCAACGGATGGGAGAATCACTACTTTCACGAACAAGAAGACATATGATTTGTCATTTCACACAAGAGTAAGAATAAGATTGAAAGGTCCAAGAAGCAATAACATGGCACAACTTACTCAATGTTCATCATGTTTTTCATTTACATTCCCTCACTTGCCCTCTATCCCCTTTTTTCCTACTGGTTTCTTACTAGGGATTCACATAATGGGTCACAAAATCCCCAATAAACTAGGATAAACTAGGTTGATATAACCCCCGAAATAATGTATCACTATCAACCATCATTTATCAATGATACTGTATCATGTGTACAGTACTTTTTTGGGGCATCTATAAACAATCTATAAGTGATAATTAGATCCCATCAAGTAACCCGATATCAACCAGAGTTGTGCTGTCACTGCTCCCTTGGACGCATTGAATGAACAGAACACCTTAAGAAACGATTGTGCTTTTCCACAGAAAAGTGGAGGTTTCCAATGTTTCCGGTTCCAATTTTCCCTGAATCCAATCCATTGATGGAAACAATCTTTTCCCCGCTATAAATCTGGGCAAATTATAATAATTCACTAACATGAATTAAGGCCATTTGGGGATGAGTCCCCTTATTAACAATGATTTCCAGTGAGGTCGCAATGAGGTCGTTGTAATTTACCCAGATAAATTTCAGCGTGGCATCCGAGATCACCGTGGGCAACCTGAGCAATGGGTGATGCAATACCAAGGCAGCTTGCTCGCATGGCGAGAATGGATTTCTTCTCACGGGATGTTATGTTTAGTACAATAGTGTGGAGCCTACAAAGATATACCCTCTGGTAAACATACAAAAAGCTATTGAAAATGGCCATTTATAGTGAGTTTTCCCATTAAAAATGGTGATTTTCCATAGTTATGTTAAATTACCAGAGGGTAGGTTTGAATTGGTGAAACAACTACATACCAATCAGGGTATATGGTGGATATACATCTGCAATTAGGTGGGTTTACAAACCAGCTTGTAAACGGCAAGGAGCCACTTTGTAGATGGTACTTAATTGATGATAACTCGGATGAAAATTAAGGTTTGCTGATGATCACGATGATGATGATGATTATTATCATTATCATTATGTTAGTATTACTATGATGATGATGGTTGCGACAAAAAACGGATGAAATTCATTTGATTCTGAGCATTGGTGTCACTTAATTACTGCAGGGCAAATGCTGGATGAAACTGACTGTATTCTACGAGTAACATCGAGTAACTACTTGATGATTTCATGACACTTGATGGATGGCAAATGATGAACGTAATGGATTTGAAATGCAGTATGATAATGTCTGGATGCTGGTGGATTCTCATGGATAATGGATGATGAACGATACTAGATGATACTGAAGAATGGATTAGATCATTCACGGATGACATTCAGTTGATGACAATGACTTAATGACAATCCCTTTAATGAGAATCAGCATCCCGTTTCTATTGCTGAAAATCAAAATATGTAAAATCACGAACCAGGCAGGTGACTGATCCGAATGCTAAGAATTCATAAGAATTCCTGGTTAGTAAGTCCCCAAATCCAGGTTTGTCTAATATTAAACACCCCCCTTTTTTTGTGTCCCAAATGTGTATAAAATCCCCCAAACGATGTTTTTTTTTGGGGCTATTTAATAGATTTTAATAGTAAGGATGAAAGGATTCACCCAACGAGTTGATAACATCCTGCTGATGGTCACACTGAGCAACGCCAGCGTCGGTTTGAACGATGTCTCGAAGAAACTCCTGTGGGAAATCCGGTGGTTAAGAACAGCGGCCATGGTCCCAACTTGGCCGATTTTCATGGGGAATTTGCCACCAAGAATGGGGGATTCACCACCATAGCATTTAAATGCAGAGCAATGAAGATTTAGGCTTGGAAAAGTCAGTGGTCAATGGTAGCTACCCTCTGGTAATTTAACATAGCTATGGAAAATCACCATCTTTAATGGGAAAATCCACTATAAATGGCCATTTTTCAATAGCTATGTTAGTTTACCAGAGGGTAAGAAAAATCAACCAAGAAGCAAGAAACTGTGTCGCTTTGTCTAGTGACAAGGAGCACCGAGTGTCTTCAAGTCTAGTCAGAATCAAACCGATCAAGAGCTGTTTGAATGGCTCTCAACATTTCCAGTGAACACATGGGCCACATGGGTTTGTCTGACAATTTTTGCGGTAAATCCTCAATTCCACCGGACTTTGATCATCTTCCCTATATTTTCATAGCTATTTAAGCGGGTCCATTTTCAGGCTTGAGAACTTGATCGTTCACCAGTTGGTACTCTGTAGCCACTGAATCATTGCAGTCCTTCCGTTTGATCATCCTATGATCGTTTCCAAGGGATACCCTGTGCGGCCTGTTTTTCGCTGATTTGTCCTTCAAAATATGAAGCAATTGGACCATTCTTTTGTCAACTTTAGTACCCCAGGTGCTGGTTTTTGAGTCCCAAGGTGTTTTTTGTTTCCCTCCCTTCTGCCTATTTTCAAATGCACCCCACAGGACCATCGGGACCATGGTTTAGTATAGATCTATTCATTTTGAGGGACCATTAATATGGTGCCATTTTGCGCTAGAGGATCAAGCATTTCACCAATCCCAACTTGATATCCTTTACGATTGATACAAGGCAGTGCTGCCCACTTCTAAGTTGGTTTATATACCTCCATGCAGTATATAGATATCATGATATATCATGATATATCTACCATAAACATCCATAAACCCTATAGTGATATATGAGTTTCTTTGCACCAACGCACCGATCACCCTTGTGTCCTCAACCTCCGGTTCGCCACCGCACCAAAGCAATAGGGCACCAGCACCCGGGCACAGCGGATCCCCACCCGCAACCAGAACTCACGGAAGGCGGTGTGGAGATGCTGCGCCAAGGACAGCTGTCGATGTGCAGTGGCGGCCTTGTTGTTGAAACTACGGGGGCCCTTTGCCAAGGAAACAACATGGACAACCTTCCCATATATGTATACCAGATCATAATGGAAGGGAATCATGAAATAAATTCTTCGATGATCGTAGGGTGTCAACGGTGCAATGGGGATGTCCGAAGTCATGCCGGAACCCAAAGTTATCATCTAAGTGATTTGTTATGTGAGGAACCTAATGGCTTGGGATAGCCCAATCTTAGGAAACACCGTGTATTCAAATGAGTCGAAGCAAAAATCTTTAGGAGTTTTGCAGAAAATCGACGAAACCAACCGAAATATAGCTGGATAAAAAATCATTCTGAGTAGCTGAGCCTAATCTGAGAATCTCACACGGTGCCATGGAAAATGACAGATGAACGGAGATGATTTGCATTGATTTGCCCATGTTTTCCCCATTTTTTCCATGGTTTCCATGATTTTTCATGGCAAAACCCATCATTTGTAGATCATTGTCCTAGGGAAACGGTGGGTGTTCCACATCTATGATGGCCCATATTGAAATTTAAGGGCCAGTTCTTCCCCATCCGAAATCGGGTCGCCGAGGTGCGGCCACATAGGAGACACCCAAGAAGTGCAAGGGGCTGGTGATGAGTTGAAGGGGCTGCGGCAGCAGAATCTGCAACAAGTCCTGGCGAAGTTGAGGGAAAGTTTCATGATAAAATTGGGGGAATTTCATGGGATATCTGGGATATCATGATATTTCAGGGATATAATTATTTCATATTATTTCATGGGATAGCACCCAAGAATAGTGGGATGATATAAATTTTATGATATTTTATGATATATTGATTGACTATGTGGTGTCCTCAAACATGGATGGCTGGGAAATCCCAAAAATTCGGGCATTGAAATGAACAAATCATCGAACTAAATGGATCCAAATGGGGGATGTTCAAGCCATGTTTGTGTGCCCCCAGAGGGTCCGTTGCAATCTGGTCCTTGGTGTTTAGGCCAGGCTTCCACCTTTAACTTATGAAATAGAACTTATTATATATGAACTTTAAATCTTTAACTTATGATAACTGTCTATATAACTTACTTATATATGAACCTCAACTTAAATGTTAACTTTAACTTTTATATGAATAACTATATCATATAGCTTATAACTCATCACTCGACTCATAACCAACAAACACCCTTTGGGATGGCCCTTCGCTGCCTTCGCTCCCGTCCTGGATGGGCACCCCGGCCACCGAAGTGACGCCCTTCGAGGTGAACCACCTGCTGAGGGGCTCCGGAAGAACGAAGACCACCAGGGAGAAGGACAGGTCGCGCAGGACCCACACCACCACCGCGGCCTCGGCGGGTGACAGGTGAACTGCTGGCGTGGCTTTTAGATGGTGGAGATGGCCATGATTTTTTGAAAAAAACACCAGGTAACTCCCAGGGTCACCAGGGTCCATCTAAAGTGGGGTTGGAGATGGTGGAGGCTTGGGGGGTGAAGAGATGGAGACTCAATCAGCCCATTCCTAAAGGTTGATGGATAGGGGGAATCTTGACCACCAAAAAACACAACGCTATGGGCAAATCTTAACCATCTATTATAGGAGGGTCACCTTTGGGTTCACTTGACGCTTCTGACATGGCATGTGAATGGTACTTTTTGAGGGGAATGGAGGCTGAAACATGACAAACAAAGCCAGTTGTAATCGTCACCGCACCACCCCGCATGGCCGGATATATCGACATACATGGACCAAAAAGGAAAACATCCCTTTTTTAAGGTGCGGTTTCACCCCCAAATCAAAGCCGAAATATAGCTAGGCCAGACCGCCAGACCCTCCAAAAACTGGAAAAAAAATGGGTCTTCGTGGACCATCCAAGTCCAAGCCGCCAATGGGGGAGCAATGCCACCCGTGAGGAAGGCATCCTTCAAACACATGATGACACACTGCACCACCGTGGTGAACAGCCAAACCTCGACATTTCATGACATCTCAGAACCGGCAACTTCACCACGTTACGGGAAGATGGGGTTTGGGGGTTGAATTGGCCACGCCTGATATATGTCTTAAGGGGAAAACCATAACTATAGTGATAAGGACTAGAATTTGCTGAAACCAACCATCTGGGATGAAATTTCGAGCGTTCACAGTTGACGAACATCTGGTGACTACAAGCTGCGATCGCTGGTTCAAAACCCATGGAGTCCCTGGTTCATACCCCGAAGGATGGTATTTCCATGTATTTGCTATAGGGTTTGATCGATCCCCATTTGTTTGCTTCCCTGAATCAGCGACAGCATCGTGCAACAATAGTTATAAAGAACTGGACCAAAAAATGAGACTGATGAAAAACAAATTGACACCAAAATTCAATGCTTCAGTACCGCACATGAAAAAATTTGTGATTTCTCTAGTACCCTTTTCTATTTTTCTTGAATTATTAGATGTTGCCAAAGTTCTATTCTCCAGCCGCGAAATGACACCCAATCCAAGTTCAGTCACTTTCAAATCCCCAAACTCCAAACATATTTTCGGTTGAAACAGTTTCAACCTAGCCATGGTCATCGTTGGTCCCGTTTAGTAAGGGGGTAGTAACCACATGATACTCCAGTTATAAACGGAACATCCCCACTTACATCTGGGTTCTTTCTTCCACATTGTGACTACTATAGTTGGGATGCACATCCAAGCAGATCATGTTGGGATGCAGAACCACATTGATATACTGACCCATAGGATCCATGTATGCTATATATATATGGTAACATGGATCCCATCCATATACCCCCTTTATGTTAGCATATATATACCAGCACCATGGATCCTATGGGTGATATACTCCTATCAAAGATGATACAATGTTGGAGTAAAAGTTGCTCATCATCATCGAGTCATTGTGGATGCCCGTCCGTGATTGTGGCTCAATACAAAAAGACAAGACACCCCACTTCTGGGGCCCAAAAATGAATAGAATAGATCATAATAAAAATAATAGTAATAATAATAATAATGATAATAGTTTCAGGGTTTTTTTAAAAAAAGATCAAACAACTCTGTCAACAGCTATGGCGTTTATTCGACAAGCCGAGACAGTGCGGTATCCAGGTCAATCACGTGCGTTCTGAACTCACCACCGCACATTGTATTGCCCCATGCAACTAGCGAGCCGTCTGACCGGATTGCGGCAAATGCTTCCGCAGTGCCCTGAATCTGCTGCACTTTCTGAAGCTGACTTTGGACCTCAGAGCTGTTGCCACCGGTGTATGGTTCGCCCCAAGTCACCACTGATCCATCTGCCAGGATTGCCGCGAATGCAGCATTTGTGGCCTCAATCTGCTTGACATTCCTGAGGCGATTTTGGACTGCAGAGCTGTCACCACCACCATGTGGATCGCCCCAAGTAACGACAGATCCATCTGCCAGGATCGCAGCAAATGCAAACCATGTGGCCTGAACCTCACGCACATTCCTGAGCTGATCGGTGACTGCCGAGCTGTTCCCGCCGAACCCCGGATGGCCCCATGTCACAACAGAACCATCTTCAAGAAGCGCCGCGAAGGCACCACCTGTAGATTGAACCTGCTGCACTTTCTGAAGCTGACTTTGGACCTCAGAGCTGTTGCCACCGGCGCCCCAAGTCACCACTGATCCATCTTGCAAGGTCGCAGCAAATGCACCAACAGCGGCTGTAATCTGCTTGACATTCTTCAGCTGATGCCTCACATCAGAGCTGTCGCCACCCGACTCTGGATTGCCCCAGGTGACAACAGAGCCATCACTCAGGATCCCCACAAAAGCACCCCATGTGGCTTCAATTTTCTGCACGCTCCTGAGTTGATCTTGGACTGCAGAGCTATCACTGCCATAGTTTGGATTGCCCCATGTAGCGACAGAACCATCGGCCAGGAGTGCAGCAAATGCAGCACATGTGGCCTGCACCTGTTGCACATTCCTGAGCTGATCGCTGACTGCAGAACTATTGCCACCGCACGCCGGCTGGCCCCACGTCACAACTGAGCCATCTTCCAAGATGGCAGCAAAGGCCCCAGCTAGGTATGCGTCGTCATATAGCGACTCTTCAAGTACTGCTACTCTAGTGCCTTGCACCAGCTGAACACTTCCAAGATTGTTTCGGACTGCAGAGCAATTGCTCGTGACGCTGTGGTGGCCCCAGGTAACAATTCTGTCACCTCCATGAGACCACAATGCAAAGGCCCCTGCTGTTGCGGCTAGCTTTGCTTGTTGTGCAACAGCTGTGACATGGTCACCATCGTGAATCCCTGCATCCTCCAGTGACTTCTCGGGATCATTCAGGACGTGGCCTCCTCCACTGACAAGCCTGACTAAACTTTGTCCGAAAGCCTTCTGGGCCAATTTTTTTAAGTCCCCTACTTTGGAGGACTCCTCAAGTGCCAAACATTTTCTTTTGCCACTGGGCAAGGCAAGGTTTATGTAAATCATTTCTCATAGAAGAAGATTAGAGCAAATTCAGTGCTCTTGAAACATTTCGAGCCAATCTCCTGCGGAAGAAAACATATTCATCATGTTCTACATATCTACCACAGCTTTGATGCGATTCTCAAACCAACTGGCCATGCGATTAAGATTTTATGGCACGTCTAGTGGATTTTAGGGGATGTTAATGGAATTTCCGAGAAAGTTTAAGGTTTTATGGTATTTTTCTAACTGTTTTTATCGGATTGTTTAATAGGATTTCGAGGACATTTTAAAAGATTCCATGTGCTGCATAGTTTCTGTACCCTCTGGTAAACAGCCACATAACTATGGAAAATCACCATGCTATTCATGGGAAAACTCACTATTTCTATGGTCATTTTCAATAGCTATGTTAGTCATATCCAGAGGGTATCCCTATCATTTGATGGTGAAATTACGAAATCCCCATGGAAATCCCCAGGTTTTCTGTGTTCCATGGCTTTTTCCATTCAGTTTTCCCCCCACCCGCCGTGGCGTCCAAGCGTCATAGACCGCGGGGGGCAGCTGTCGGGCCGTGCAGATGCTGCGCACCACGTTGGCCACGGCGTAGGTCCCGCTGAAGGTCAGCCAGGTCCAGGCGATGGCTGGCAGGACGCTCAAGGGACGCCTCAGGTGGCAGACATCTGACCTTTTTCCGGGCAAAAAACCGTTGGGTTTAAAGGTGATAATCCACTTATAGATGATGGGTTTAAAATTTTAAGTGGCTGATAATTGTGATATATTGTGATCATCCAAATTCATAGATCAATGGGAGATCTTCAGGATCCAATTGATGGAGGTACGTAAACGTACCATATAAGGCCAAAATGTGTGGGGATAATCCCTGAAATTAAGGCCTAAAGAATAGGCCTTACATATGGTGGCTACCTCCAATTTAGGATCCTGAAATTCCCATTGAATAATCTACTTATAGATGATGGGTTAAAGTTGCTGATAATTGTGATAATCCACTTTTAATGGATGATGACAGTTTCAGTGGATGATAATCCAGATTTTAGTGATGATGAAACATGATGAAGAAGGTGATTTTATGGGTCTATGGGTCTGCAACTGAAATAAGCAGCACACATCCATCTAAGTTGGGACTAAATGATCTACATTACTTTTTGAACGGGGGTATAAATGGATAAGATTGGGATTAATATGCAACAAACATCCAGTCTGGGTAAATAGGTTTTAGAGATAGTCAATCAGACACTGGGTAACTGTTGACAAGTCCAATGTAAATAAATATCTTCTCGCCAGCAACTGTACAGGTTGAACCCAAAAATTTGGGATACAAATGGATCAAATGGTATAAATTATAGATATTCTATATATTATATAATACACCCTCTGGTAATCTAACATAGCTATGGAAGCCATGGCCCATTTATAGACGATTTCACCGGGAAAATGACAATTTTCCATAGCTATGTTCAATTGGAGGGTAACCGATAATAACCAATACTGCCTTACCGCGTCCAAGAGTTCCCATCCCATCATCGCAGCCAATGGATGTATTCCCAAGTTTTGGTTGGTTATTCTGTTGTTCTTGATTGGTTGATATCCCAAAACCTACTATCTTTATGTAATTCATCCAAGTTTTGTCAATCTCCCAATTTTTGAGTCAGCTAAATTCGATGTTCCTTCATCCATCGTGTGTCAGTTCCTTCCTGTGACCGAGCTTCAGAAAGCAATCGCCAAAGACTTGGGCCAATGAAGCAATGGCCCCCGGTGACTCGGGCTTTCCGGCACCTCGGGCGAAGGAAGCGTTGTTAGGGAAGCGTTTTTAGAAAAAGGAGATCCCATCAGGAAAAGCTCTGCCAGAGATCCTCAGCGTAAAGCATGACATTTTGTGGATACTCCAGGTCCATAATAGGGAACCGGCTTTCTATGACTTTCTGGTTTTTTCACTTGCGAAAATCAGATTGACACGAGAAATGATGGAGCTGGAGCTGGAAACAAGATGGGCAATCAACTATGAGGATGTATCATACGAGAAAAACAGGATTATCATGGGACTATCATGTAGACATAGATCATAATGATGCATACTCAAAATTCATTGTGATTTTGTTTTTTTTTGACAAAGGCGGGCTCCAAAAAAATGGATATGACATGATATGACTATAGCTGGAAAGGGTTGACCTTTTGGCCAGTGGAACTGCACGTCATCCAGTCATCCAAAAGTCACCGTAGAAAAGATGCCGTTGATTTTTGATCCAAGTAATGTTGGATTTTCCAGTACCCTCTGGTAAACATACAAAAAGCTATTGAAAATGGCCATAGAAATAGTGAATTTTCCCATCAAAAATGGTGATTTTCCATAGCTACGTTAAATTACCAGAGGGTAACTACTAGAAGTCTTGCATAGTCTTGCTATAGCAAGTCCTTTTCAGAAAAGTGTTGCGCGGCCTGTTTGTTATACTCTGAATAAAATCATATTTAATAGAGGTTGTTGAATGGTGGACCCCTCTGAAAAAATCAACCAGGGGGAAAGGATGTCTATGTAATTTTATGTTCACTATAGTTTGTCAATCATAAGTATTGCTATAGTTGGTTCTATCCCTATTATTTATATATATATATATTATAAACATACACCGATGATTTCTTGACAAATAGAGGGTTGCTTACCACTTAGATACAAAGCAGTTAGATATCTTAAAGTAACTACAGGATATCCGGAATCCCGACTCATATTTCGTAACAAGTTGCTGTAGACATCTATAATTAGTCACCAAAAAAACAAAAACCATCTTCACATATCTTCGCTATATAATACTATATACTCATACTGAATCATCTAAGATCATTTGCACAGAATTTACGAACAATAGCTATGGGTACTAAAATCATCTATAATTCATGATTAAAGCTAGATATTTTTTGGGGGATGACTAACTAGCTAGGGTTGATTACCAGTTTGCATTCTGAAGGCACGTAGCATCGCCAGGTCAATGGGTGCCAGCATCAATGCCAACGCCAAACCTGGCAGCTTTAAAAAAGGTCGAAAACTTCACCGGAAATGGATTTTCTCATGGGATATCGAGATTAATATTGGGATAATCAATATTGGGATAATCACTGGGGAAAAATTCAGTAGATTCAATGGGGATTTTCTATGATTTTTCGGGATCTAATTGGGATAATCACTGGGACAATCAATATGAGAATATGAGAATTATATAGATCTATCTGGCTGAATTCTCGTAATTCGGCCACCTGAAATGCTCGGCATTTTGGGATACTTTCCCACATCCAAAAAAAATCATTCCAGTGACATCGATAATGTGCTAAAAATGCAGCTTGGTATAGTCGTGATTCCCTAGTTCATACAATACATGCGACAAGTGTTGGGAAACATCCAATGGGTTGGGGATTCAGGATGCAGGAAGTTGGTTTTTTTGTTGGTACCCTCTGGTAAACTAACATGGCTATAGAAAATCACCATCTTTAATAGGTAAATCAACTATAAATGGTCCATTTTCAATAGCTATGTTAAATTACCAGAGGGTATATTGCAATGCCAATGCCAGAGATCTTTGGCGGCTAAAGAGCGAAATTCACATCTTTTCTGACATTCAAAATAATCTTCGGGACTAAAAATCTAAGATACCCTACATGGAAGCCATGGTTAAAAACAATGCTGTTTACTGGCCATCCTGGCTGCCAGACATGTCGAAACCTTTGTTGAATCTCCGGGTGAACATCCCCAGTTTTCCGAACATCCCAATGTTTGCTGTTGAAATTATTGTGTGTTTCCCTTAAACCACCAACCAAATGTTATATATGCGTACATATGATATAATATATGTATATGATATGTAGTAGTGATAGCTAGCTGTACCCACATTTTCCTGGTTCAATCTCCATTTTTGCGGGCAAAATCCCTATTGTTCCCACTAACAGAGTCCCACCCGTCACCGGGCCTACGACCAAAGCTGCACAGACATCAGCTAGGACGCTACGCGATAATGAGGTGCCTGTAACGTCCGTCAGTTGGGTCATGGATGGGGCTCGTTCTCAATTGATCAAAGGATTGGCTTAAGGGAAATCTACAAGAAAACCTAGGAACATCTTATGAACATTATAATACATTATAGTAGTACCAAAAAATTGGTGGTTTACTTTGAAATTGATCATCGTCAATCAACCCCTGGTTTCTATGAGTTTTTTGGTACCACTTTCAGTTGGTTGCCTCCATGGTTTGTTTGCTATTCCAATGGATTGAAATAACCCCCTTTCAATAGGCTCGTAGAACTTCCATATTAATAAACCAATGGGTTTATTATGTTTTTTTTGACACTGCTCAGTTCTTAACCATCTATAGTGACTCAGAAAAAAAGATGGAGATGTTTAAAACATTTTAAAACGTGCCATTTTTATTTAGGATCGGGCTTTATTTTTCTCCATATGTTTGGGAGATTTCTGTACTCTTCAGCAAAGGTTGACCTTTGGGCGGTTGATTGAATCCCAATGATCTTAAGCCACACCCATGGTGGTTCGCCTTCAAGGAATCTTGGAATCGATGATGGGAAACCATGGGTTTTCCACATGTTTGTGTTACTTTACCCTAGGATATGTAATACCCTTTGGTAATTTAACATAGCTATTGAAAATAGCTATTTATAGTGGATTTACCCATTAAAAATGGGGATTTTCCATAGTTATGTTAGTTTACCAGAGGGTATCCAAATGGGGAAAGAAAGGGGGATGCACCAGTCATGTCCAGAAGTGCAAGAATCAACCCGCCACTGGTTGATGGAAATCCATGGCAGGACATCGTTTTGCGCATATCAGCACGCTTTGTGGCTACATCTACAATACAAATATGTTTGTAGATACGCATCAATAAGAGAACTTTTCCATGTGTTGTATCCTGTTCCATCCTGTTCAATTTCCATGGAGCAGTGCTCCAGGATTTAGAAAATTGATCATTGCATGATGAGTTTGTCCAAAAATATGATGTATCTCAAAATGGCCAATTCAACTTTGAAAAATCAGGGGAAATCACTGACTGCAACTGGAGGCATGCCAGCTGAAGTATGCTGAAGTGCATTTATTGGAGAACATATCGTTAAATTCTCCAGGCTTTGTGAAAAAATACCAATATATAATTCATATTAACAACCGCTATCAATCACGTTTAAATGGATTTCATTTAACAAGGTGTAGCCTCTGGTAATTTAACATAGCTATTGAAAATGACCATATATGGTCCCGTCCTCCGTCTCTCCACCCCCCCCCCTCCCCCCCCCCATGGGTTGGGTCCCCCGGTAGCAGCCCCAATTCCCTTCTCTTTGCAAGCTATTGGCAGCATTTCTGAGGTCCAGCTTCGTATTTGCTAGGTCTTTGCAGCATTTCTGACTACCAGCCGCGCATTTACTAGGTACATGCTACCTTTTAGGCGACCTACGTAGCA
>Ga0126342_10001377_pt1 | contig 33881 bp, 30 predicted proteins | sample Cyp1metagenome_FD_92528 | JGI IMG/M metagenome (GOLD analysis project Ga0126342, IMG submission 92528) | Coral microbial communities from Lord Howe Island, Old Settlement Bay, Australia - Cyphastrea 1 metagenome | ecosystem: Host-associated > Invertebrates > Cnidaria > Coral ...
AGAGAGACAGAGAGACAGAGAGACAGAGAGACAGAGAGACAGAGAGACAGAGAGACAGAGAGACAGAGAGACAGAGAGACAGAGAGACAGAGAGACAGACAGACAGACAGACAGACAGAGAGAGAGAGAGACAGACAGACAGACAGACAGACAGACAGACAGACAGACAGACAAATAGATAGATAGATAATTAGCTAGGTAGATAGATAGATAGAAAGAAAGATAGATAGATACATAGATAGATGAATAGATAGATTAGGTAGATAGACAGACAACTACAACTACAACAACAAGAAGAAGAACAACAACAACAGACACAATTATACTACTACTACTACTACAACACTACACTAATTACATTACATTACACTACAACTGCAACTACCACTACATTGCACTACACGACACCACACTACAACTGCAACTACCACTACATTGCACTACACGACACCACACTACAACTACAACTACACTACTTTACACGACAATACACTAGACTACACTACACTATACCACGCTACAGTACACAACACTACAATACACTACAGTACACTACACTAATCACACCGCACCACAACTACAACTGCAACTACACTACACTAGTTACACTACATTGCAGCTGCAACTTAAAACTACAACTCCACTACACTAAAACCACAACTACACCTACAACTACAACTACAACTGCACTACACCACACTACATCCAGCAGTTGTGGTGAGGTGACCACTGCACCCATTGCAGCCACTCCAAAAAACACAACTCCAACAACCACCTTTCGGTCCATCAGTGGATTCGCTCTGCCATCCGTGATTCACAACAACTAACCTCTCCTATAGGTTTTCTATTTTTGAAACTTCCGCCACCACCTTGTGCGGTACTACTGGTATATGTACTGTATGCGTATATGTACACTTATGCACACGTCAAACAAACAAGTGTGCATACAAAATCAAACAAATTGATACCAATTGAACAATACCCAGCACGAAGCACACTACTCCTCTGGGAAAATCATCAGCCAACATTTTTCTTCCCCGATCAGACTTGATCCTAGCGCCACGTACGGGCACTTTACTGCATATGACAAGCTCTTGAGATATGGAGTGAAGCCGGCTTCATGGCTTCAACGACTGCCACTTTCAATCAGTTGGATGATCATTCACAATAAGATTGAAGATGTATATGTAATTATATGCATATATATGTGCATGTTTACAGATACAGAGATATACTGTATGATGTGTAAACCATACACTTGAAACTTGAAACCACCAGCCAGCTTTGGTGCACTTGAGATGCCGCAGCGCAAATTATATGAGTACTTCACCACCAAACAAGGAAGCAACTCTTGTCGAGGCAAAACAAAAATAGTATAGCAGCATTCAAATAGATAGATAAAACAAATGGAAATCTCGAAATCTTGAAGCCAATGTGAACTGTGACATGCTGGAAACCACTTGTCCGTCTTTTCCAGATCCACATTGTTGCAAAGTCCATGCTTGGCGTATTGAGATGTAGCTGGATACAATCAGAGTCTATTTGGATAGCCATTTTAGAGGTGCAACTTGGGTTCGGCTATGGTCCAGTGCCACAAAGTTGACGCGATCAATGTGATCCTTTCGTTAAGGATGGCCAGTTTGGTACACCTTTTATCATTTATCGTCAATGATATTCCTAATGGTTGCTCTATCGAGGTGACCCCTAATAATAACCAGCGGGAAACAATCACTCACGTCTTGATTCCAGGTTCTAGGTTTTCCTGTCCATTCGATTTTTGCTCAGATACTCTACAGAAATATGTCGCTGGGCGCTGCAATCCCCCGTGTATACGGTAAAACCATGTTCAGGTCCCTGCATGGTTAATTTCAAATGGTATATTTGCTGGCTTTCCCACCTTATTAAAGGCTGATGGTGCTTAACAACCCCTTGGGGTTCTCATCGAGATACTTCTGACATCTCCCGACCTCAATTGGTGATGAAGCGCGCCAGTGGCTTCTGCATCAACTGGGCCAAGGCGGCCAAAAGCGACAGGACCAAAAGGAGCACCGCCATCTGGTTCAAGCTGTAGTCCCCTGCCGCGTGGCTTGGTGCTCCTAAGCCACGCGGTATTGCCGTGGTGAAACACCAAAATAAAACGGTTGATAGAACTCCAGCATTTACTGCATGTGGTTCTTTTTGGCTATGATTGATGTTGGATAATGTGCATGATAATTCATGACCACTCGTAACTCTTAACCAGTACCAATCGTTACTAACCTCAATGGATTGGTTTAAGGGGAAATTTACAGGAAAACCCCTATTTAGTGGGAAAACCTGCGGTTTCCTGTAGATTGTCCCTTAAACCAATCCATTCAGAACCAATACTGACCGTTATGAACCGGTTTGAAGCCTGCTGGACATTGGACAGTGCAAAAAGAGGTGAGCCCCGACAAGAAAGTTCTTCTCGACAACCCTTTAGCAGCAATAACATGAAAATGAGAACACTTATATATGTATACCTACATCGATATGATATACATGTGCATATTAGCATATATATATATATGCCCACATAATAAATATATATATGCAAACATATATGCCCACATAGAAAAATAAATCAATAAATATATATATATATATATATTTATATATGCAATAAGTACACAACACACGTATACAAATATACAATGTGTAAAAAATGCTTTTTGACTCCTCTCCGTCGCTTATTTCCCAATTTGCAACTCCCAGAGCGCCTTGCCAACCCAACAAGACGTCCAGCCTGGGTCCGTGAGCTGGAAAATCCACCAGGCTGTTTATTGAACGGTAAATCATGTGTATCATCTGTAAATCAGCCTGTTGTGGTTAGCTATCTTAAATAACCAAACGATAAATCATCTTAAATACCCGGCAATCCCCATTAATCCCCATCTAAAACATTCTAAAACACTATCTTAGAATCTAAAACGCTATCTTAAACACCATTAAACACTAAACGAACATTTTCCAGCAAGCCATGTTTGATTACCAGAAAGTAGGTGAGGTGAAGCCGAGACTTGGTGTCAATCTCGTTACGGTAGACGGCTGCCTTCAGGCCTTAGACACTCTGACTTGACTGGTTCGTACATATATTATCATGTGTTGCCAGTACTAGTTGGTTAAACAGTTGCTTAGTGTGCCCAAGATTGGTTAATGTAGTTGGTTAGTTCTATATTAAATACTAACCAGTGTTGAGTCAAATGGGCAAACGACTGGAGTACTTCACCAAGCCAGTTTATTTAGTTCTCGGGGGATCTCCCCAAAGTGAAGTGATTGCTTGGCTTGACCCCTGGACAAAGAAGAGGCCATGGCTTTATAGACCTAGATAACTTAGATAATTACCTGGGAGAAAAATCAAAGAATGGCATATGTATTTCGCTTAACTTACATATCCTAAGGGCACATATTCCTTCACTAACCAAAGACCTTACCAGGTTAACCAACAACACCACGTGGGACCACCAGGATTAACCAGACTCAGCAGGGGCACATCTGCTTGGCCGGGGATTGAAAAATGTAGATCCCTAAAGCCAGTTCCGAAAAGAGCCTCAGTCCGGCCAAATCCGCATGGCGAGTGGTATGTGACATACAGACTTTTGTGGGTGGCAACCCTGTGTAATATCTCAAAAAACTCAAACATGCATATGTACATATATACATATATATATATGTGTGTCGACATGTATATGTATGTGTATATATATATATATTGATTGAGAGAGAGGGAGAGAGAGAGAGAGAGAGAGCAACCGCAAAAAGAAAACATGCAATCTGGCACGGTTTAAGTCGGATTGTGTTTTTCTATCTTTCGAGGGGTGCTATGATCAACTGGTCTGTTTCACATGGCCATTTTGCGCTTTGTATAGTACCTGCAGGGCTGCATATCCTGATGATAAATTGGTTTCAACAGAGTCAATTTCCCGCCAGAAGTAGTGTTGCCCCGAATGGTATACTCACCAGTATCTATCAAATTTAACATGTAATCATGTAACCCAAACATTGTCATTTCCAGGAACAAAATTGTAGGATTTGGAACTGCATGGAACTGTTCAACCTTAATTCATTGATAGATAGTTTTCCTGTAAGTTCTTTTTCTGGGTATCTCGATTGACATTTTCACAGCTCAACTCCGGAAATGCTTTGTCGTATCTATGTTTATCTCCTCTTGTTCCAACTCTAGAATCCCAAGTTTTCAGCTGATCACTTACCATTCCCTCTACCTTTTGCCCAAAAATACGGGGTCAAAACATATTGATGCCTCATATTGCCCTGATAGCATGAATGGTCTACGTTTCAGATCCCATCACCCGCCAGACTTGCTTGATGTGGAAAGCATCCAAACTCTGATTACATAGTTGTGTATGGATATGATCCATCATACCCGAATTCTTCATTGACAAAATCCTGAATATCCAAATATAATTTTAGCATAAACATGATGATTCAATCAAGTCAATACCATTTGTTGATGATTACTGTATATAAATATGTGAAATCCACAAAAAAAAATCAAAAAACACATAAATCACCATAATTCCCTATAAATCCCCACGGTTTCCTGGCGCGCTCCCCATTTTTTCTGTGGCCAACCCCCCAGGAATGCTGAGCAACGGCAAGGGCCACGCGCCAAAGACCTTCGCCAGGGGATCTTCGCCACGTCCCAGGCCGTAAACCAACAAACATTGCGCCGGCCTGGGGGATGGGCAGAATTCCATTGACCAAAGGTTTTTGTATAGATGAAGGATGGATAAAAAGAAAGAACAAAATATAGATTATAGATAGATAGCTAGATAGATATAGTAGATAGATGGAAATATAGATAGATGCATAGATGGATAGATAAGATAGATTCATACACAAGATAGGTAAGATATTTTTTAACACAGATAACATGAGATAACACAAGGCAACACGATCGAACATACGATATTATAAGATAAAACGTGGAACGCTGGAATAATATCAGGCAAGGTCAAGATCAAATATGAGTAAGATAAATATGTAGTATAGAAAATTCAGCTAAGACAAGATAAGATACGGAAAAATATGAGCCAACAAAAAGGATTGCATTGCATGTCGTTCAACAGATAGAACAACAGAACTAAGCACCGATAACATATATTAGAATTCACATGAAATCATGTCTCTATGTTTTTGGGCCACCTATGTATTGCTTTTCTCAGAAAACATCAGATTTAATCGTTGCTGTCTATCGGTCTGCAAAGTGCCTCTTGTCATGCGCTTTGCTCACGGTGCTATATTATTTCAACAATGGCCGCCCTTTCTCATGTTGTTTTTTTAGGGAACAGGTGATCATTACTTAGTAATTGAGTGGGCATATAGTGTATAGTTATAGGTTCTGATTCTATACGCTCTAAAAAAATCCCAATCATAGTTACGGGATGGATATCCTCATTCTTTAGTTCTACATTCTGATTCTAAAAAAATATTGGTGGTTTCAACCCCTCTGAAAAAATATTACTCCTTATTGCTCCTTATTGAAGAGCCACGGGGCGGCCGGACGACCTCGCGACCCAGCTTTGTCCATGATCGGTCCTTGCGGCCTGAAGAAGGGCCACATCGCTTTGGGTGCAGGCCTGACGCCCTAACTGGGTGAAAATGACACGGCCGATGCGGTCCACCATGTCGACACCCCACCTCAGTTTGTAGCATACAACCCACTTGGCCATGGCAGAAGAGCCACCACACGAGCCATCTTCTCTGGGACCACAACAAGTCAGAATGCGGCGCATTCCTTTTCACTGGACGTCCCTGCAGCAGTCGATTGAGGCCACGCACAACTCCTTGACAATCACACTACAAGCGCGCTGAGCAGCTCCTCTTCAGTGCCCAAACAACTGCGTGCAGCACCGCTGTCAGTTCTGGTCGTGTCTGACACAGCCTGACCACGTGTCCCCCCATGAGCAACCTGTTGTCAAACGTACCAATGCACCCAGAACAACTGCCCAGGCTGCATATCGGAGTTGGCCTCTCGTGGAAAGGCGCTTGTACCATCCAGAAGCAACTTAAGCTGTTCAGATGAGCTGCAGACTGGGCCCGGGGATTCTACTGGTGACATCCTACAAAGTCCATCATCCCTTAGCAGCAGACCTGACACCACCTCCCACTCCGGAACAATGACTGGCCACCCATGATCAACCAAGCACGGTGGAAGCAAAGGAAGGACAGCAAGCTGAGCAGGTGTAAGATGGGAACGACAAGGGGCAAAGTGAGGGCAAATCCAGGCCCGTGGTGTAATCCATCTTTGGCGGGGCACCACGGACATTTTGATCTAACTCCAGCACGGAACTTTGCACGCCCAGTCTGGGTAAAAAGTGTACCATCCAGGCGGCAACGCAAGAAGACCTGCAGTCAACAGGGCCAAAGGTCGCAAGGACACGCTGGAGCTCAGGCAAATCCACATTTTCAAGTCCATCAAAAGTGGGTCGATGAGCCAACTCCCGAGCAAGGACATGAACCTATGCAAGCTTGAGGCGGGGATAGAGCTCATCCCATGCAATGGCCATAAGACTGAATGTACCAAATCGATCTTGAATCAACCTTTGACCTCCAACTTCGCAGCCAAGCCGACAGAGACGAGACAAAAGAAGGGGAGTGGGTCCGTTGGCTGGCAACCATCACCGTTACCGAGAGCAAGGGCTTATCCAACCTGATCCCGACAACCCAGTTCACGGACATCACGGACTGTCTGCAAGATCGACCATGCTTCAGGGTCAGATTGAAAGGCAGATGAAGCGAAATGAAGATAGGGATTGGCCCCTTTCCGGTCTGCCCGAAATGCACGAACAGCCGCAGCACGCAACGCACGATAGTGATTTCACCAAGTCAGACCAAAGTAATTCCGTAGAGTGCCCGCGGCCATGCCATCATATAGATTGCAGTGACCTTGTGCCGATAGGGTCCTTGACTGGCTTTAAGACGAACCCAAATGAGTGGCATCTTGGCCAAACGCTTTTGCACTTCAGCATCGTGGCAGTGTCGGCTGAAGTTCTGATGTGCCCCCAAGTTGCGGGCTGCTAGTGTAACAGCCACATCCCCGCCACGCAAACTACGCCTGGCACCTGCGTCAGTGGACCACAGCCGAGTCTTTGACATGTCAATAACCAAATCCAGGTGGCCTGTAAACTGCTCAAGAGCTGTCCAGATACGTTCGAAGGCAGTCGCATCCCGAAACAAAACCCGCCAGTCATCGACAAATGTGCGTAAGTCCACCCGCACTTTCAGGCCACGGAGCCACCAATCCAACATCCAGTCAACCATCGTCATACCAAAGACTGACAAGGCACAACCCTCCGGAAGTCCACAGGTAGAGGGAAGAGGAGCACCAACCGACCTCCGCACTCTGAAGCGACGAGTTTGACCACAGCCACAAACCAAGCCCAAGCACGCAACGTAGCTGTAGGGAAGCCCAACAAGGACAAAGTGGATACCGTGGAATGAGAAGTCCATGCAGGCCCTCACCATTCAAATACGCCAATTCCGGGGCGTATGCCGAAACCAAATGGATTTTGCTTGACGTGCCGGAATCCCTCCTTGGACACTATCTGGCAACAAGTGAACGACCGACCTCAGTGCCTCACGAGCCCGCTCAGCAGACCAAACGCGATAGGCCAAGCTATAGACAACGACCGGCCGGAACTCATCAACACACTGCGCCTGGACAGTTTTGGCCAAACTAGAGACAAAGCCGGATGCTAGCTGAGCTGGCCAACGTGCACCATTTTCAATGGCCTGGCAAAATCCAACAAGGACATGACAAGCACCAGGACGCAAAGCTGCCAAGTCCGGCTGCGAAACTTCATCAGGCCCTTTGGCTGCCCTGTAAGCGGTAAACTGTCCAGGGCTGATGCGGTTGATGAGTCCATTCCATAGGTTAGACGGTCCTTTCCAAGAAACCACAATTTTGGTCCCATTGGCCTGACTGAACATGTACAGTAATTGTTTGATCCATCAGGCACGCCACATCTGGGCAAACCTTTCAAGAATGTCTCCATCAGACGTGACAGCACGCTCCTGTGTTAGCCAGCAGCCAGGGGGAAGCCCATCGATAGAGTCCAACCAAACTTCTGGGGCTCTCTGTGACGAAGAGATTCAGCGCCTGGTTGGAGTGACCATTGCCAAGGGAAGTGTGCAGCTCCTCCTGCCAGAAGAGGCGCTCATAATGTGCCTTCTCATCTTTCAGCTTGAAGAGACAGTTCTCAATGGACTTGCGAGCCAAGTCGCTCTCAGGTGACTCTCGCACCAGCACCGGCATGTCATGGCCTTCGTTCCCCTGTTGCTTTCGGAAACCTTGCTCCACGGACAGCCCAGTGTGACCGCAACTGCTGCAGTCTGGAATGACCTTCCTTGGAGTGACCTTGGCCACACCCTTGACTTGATGCGCCACTTTGAAATCAGATCGTTCAACTGCTCCGCCTTGTTCTTGTCCTGGTCTTCATCAACTTCTCCTGTCAGCGGATCCATCTGTGCACAGGGATACTCCCCGGTGCGAACTTGGACACAGGGATACTCAGAATAGCCACCACTTGAGCCAAAACGGCTACGGAGACTCTGAAAAATATTTGTCAGTTGGGATTATTATTCCCAATATATGGAAAAAAAAATGTTCCAAACCACCAACCAAATATTCTATGGATGCTCTATAGATGCTATGGATTCCCAAGAGTTCCCGGAGGGGATCTCCTTCTGCCAAGCATCAGCAACAAGAAACAGGCCCAGCTGGTGGCAGTAGCAGGATCACCTTGGTGATCAAAAGGTGGTCAAATGGTAAACATACAAAAATCTATGTTTAAATCACCATTTCCAATGGTTAAATCAACTATAAATGGCAATTGTCAATAGCAAAATGCTAGTTACTAGTTTACCAGAGGGTATGGCGTTTTTTTCCCAAAACGCTGTGTCCACACTTCCGGCTTTTTAACCCTTATATATATATATATATATTTGTGGGATATCGAGATATATCATTGGAATGGATATGAATGGATATGATTGTTCAACCCCCTGGTTGATGATTAGTTGACGTATCTTGACATATCACAATGAAAAATCATGACATATCACAATCCACTTGCGGAATCTTTGTCAACTCACCAGTTAAAAGGGACAACACAGGGCTTTGAACACTGCTCAATGAGAAAATCATCGACCGGAATCGGGGATGTTATTTATTTATTTATTTATTTATATATATATATTTATTTATTTATGTGTGTATGAAATACAGCTGATACTGTATATTAAACTGTTTCCAGGTTGTTATGGTATAAAAGTTCAGTTCTGGTAAACTTACCATGTGTAAATCTAGGGAAAACCATCGCACCAAATGATCTAAGTGGGAAGTCACCGCACTAAATGAACATGTCAATGGGAAAACCCATCTATAACTGAATATATAATGGGAAATCACACATATAAAAATGGTTCAACAATGTTTGGCACTGTTTGACCAAATGTTAAAAAAAACCGTTTGCCATGGGAACATGAACATGGCTAGCTGAGAAAATCCCACAATTTCGCAAATCATTTCCCAAAAAAACGCTATCCCATCCCATGTTTCTGTTTCGTATCCCTATTGTGGAGCACCAAAAACAAAAAACATCTGTAGTACAGCCACCTACAATGAACAATCAACTCAACCAACTATCATGTGATAGCATTTGGTATTTATCAACTACATCATATCATATCATATCATATATCATATTTTTATACAAAATCAAAAATATCATGTCATATATCGATAAATAAATAAATGCATATATATATAATATCACGTCATATCATAACATATCATATCATATCATATCATATTTATCAACTACATCATGTTTGTCTACAAAATCCATATTTTTCTGCTGCAAAGCAACTGAAGCCCAGGAAGACGGTGGCCAAGATCAGGCTGGCGCCACTGGCGCTGATCGCGGATCGACCCTTTCCGACCTTGCAAGGTCACGTGGTTTTGGGATGTTTTGGGGAGGTGCAGGTACCAATTTTTGTTCGGACATACTATGTATTTGTATATATATATATATATATATATTTATACATATTTATATAACATATATAATATATGACACCATATGTGAATATATCTATATATATATATATATATTAATATATAGGCCAGAGCATCTTAAGGATGAACTAATGATCAACTAAAAATTCACACGAAGGTGAGGGTGATGTGGTAAGATGCCATCGCCTCGTCAGCATTATGCTAGGTTCTAATGACTTGGGAGTTGGCAAGGCCTTCTTTTGATATCAGGTGATTGCTTGCATAATCTTGCATAAAGAATTGTTTGCGGGATTCTCTCGAGCTCAATTCTCCCAAATTATGGTGCCTTTTTTGCATGCTGACTTGGGAAAGCTGGATCTTGGAAAGCCGTCCAGCAACTCCTGTGGCATCTGAACCTAGCATAATGATTTTGAATCATCCTCCAAAATCAAATGGCAAAATGGGAGAAGTAAAGAAATATCTCAAACTACCAGCCAATCATGATGAATAAACTCTTTCAGTTGGCGATTTGGAAACCAAATAACCCCAGAAACCACTAATGAAACGGATTCTCGCTATGGCCACCAGCTTACAAGTAATATCGCGCAAGGCGGTGGCGGAAGTTTCAAAAAGAGGAAACCTATAGGAGAGGTTCGTTGTTGTGATGCATGGATGGCAGAGCGAATCCACTGATGGACCGAAAGGTGGTTGTTGGAGTTGTGTGTTTTGGAGTGGCTGCAATGGTTGCAGTGATCACCTCACTACAACTGCTGGATGCAGTGTTGCGTAGTGCAATTAGAGTTGTAGCTGTAGTATGTTGTAGTGTAGTGGAGTCGTAGTTGTGGTGTAATTAATATAATTCGCGTAGTGTAGTTGCAGTTGCAGTTGCAGCTGTGGTGTGGTGTAATTAGTGTAGTGTAGCGTAGGGTACTGTAGTCTTGTGTACTGTAGTGTGGTATAGTGTAGTGTAGCCTAGTGTAGTGTAGTGTAAAGTAGTGTAGTTGCAGTTGTATTTGCAGTGAAGTGTAGTTTGCTAAGTGTAGCGTAGTCTTGTGTAATATAGTTGTAGTTGCATTTGTAGATGCAGTTGTAGTTGCAGCTGAAGTTGTAGCGTAATGTAATGTAATTAGTGTAGTGTAGTGTTGTGTAATGAAGTGTAGTTGTAGTTGCATTTATATTTGTAGTTGTAGTGTGCTGCAGTGTAATTTGCGTAGCGTAGTGAAATGTAGTTTAGTTGTAATTTCAGTTGTAGCTGTGGTGGTGGTGGTGGTTTCAGTAGTAGTAGTAGTAGTAGTAGTAGTTGTTGTTGTTGTTGCTGTTGTTGTTGTACTTGTAGTTGAGTTGTAGTTGTAGTTGTAGTTGTAGTTGTAGTGTAATTAGTGTAGTGTGGTGAAAATTGGTGAAATTAGCGTAGTGTAGTGTAATTCGTGTAGTGTAATTTGTGTAGTGCAATTCGTGTAGTGTAATGTAGCATAATAATGCAACATATATTTGCATTTTGTAGTTGTAGTAGTAGTTGCAGTTGCAGTTGTAGTTGTCTATCTATCTATCTGCCTAGCTGCAAGCTTGGAAACGAAGCTATTCTGCAAGATTTCCTCAGTTTTTGAACTTGACAACATCAAAAACGCAGCAATTCTGCGAGACTTCCTCATTTTTTGAACTTGATAACGTCAAAAACGAAACAACACTGCGAGAATTCCTCCATTTTTGAAGTTGACAACATCAAAAACGAAGCAATTCTGCGAGACTTCCTTCAAAAATGGAAAGTTGAGTGCAGAGCTGACGGCCTCGTACCAATGCGTTTTGCGGTTTTTCCAATCCATCTGTCTAAAGACGTCTAAAGTACTGCACCTGCCAGCAAAAAGTCACGCCAGGTCATACGAAGTGCTGCAACTGTCACGCAAAATCATCTTAGCAAACCTGAAGATCTCATGCTCCAAATGCAACCCCTCTCGAGGATCAGCGTGACATCCTAACATCTCCGATGAACATGTCTCTTGTACTGCGCCTGCCACGCGAAATGCATCTTTGATCATCTTTGCAGCTCCTCTTCAAATGCCCCACACCTGCCAACGTTTTTGAAACAGCTACAAAACCATCTCATTTTGGTCACTTATGACAAGGTGCACAATCCCTTGCGCCTGCCACGCAAAACGAAATCTGAACGTCCAAAAGTGGTCCAAACATGTGATGTTTTTAACATATTGACTTGGAAATGTGATTCGCGCCACAACGGCGTGCACTTTTTCGACATCTCAACTTCCAAAAGTGGTCCAGAGCTGGTGTGCTTTGTACATTTTGACTTGGAAATGTGCTTTGCGCCACAGCAGCGTGCACTTTTTCGACATCTCAACTTCCAAAAGTGGTCCAGAGCTGGTGTGCTTTGTGCATTTTGACTTGGAAATGTGCTTCGCGCCACAACAGCGTGCACTTTTTCGACATCTCAACTTCCAAGAGTGGTCCAGAGCTGGTGTGCTTCGTAAATTTTGACTTGGAAATGTGCTTCGCGCCGCAGCGGCGTGCAATTTTCAATCTGGCCAGCTGGCTCCGCAACCGCCGCTTTAGCGAGCCAACTTTTCGACCCTCCGGAGCCACAAATCATTGGAAAAACACACTGTTTTGCGACTTTCCTACCTTTTCGCGCACCTGCATCTTCTTTCTTCTGACTCTTTCTCGTCTCTGATTTTCTCTCTTCTTCTCTTCTCTTCTCTGACTCTTCCCACCTCTGCTTTTCCATCTGTCCATATTGTCGGAAGTTTGACTTGGAAACTTCCTTCGATCAGTGGTTGAAATGACAAGTTGCTTTTATTGGCTATCATCATCTGCAGGGGCAGGGGAGGGCTGACTTAAATGATATTCATGTACCTGCTGGTGGTGAAAACGCAGGCTGCCTACCTAGTCCATTGAATATTGGAAATTAATATAATATATTACTTGTGATCAATCAACCAGATGGAAGAGGAATGAAGAGGCTGCTTCTTATCCTTGCCATTCTTTGCCATTCTTTGCCTACTTTGCCAACCTCTTTCCTGATCATTGTGTTTGAAACATGGAAGGTCCTTGAACCTTTTAGATCGCTTTGCTCAGACTCCCTGGGTCTTGTGAAGGACTTTCACCAGCTGAAAATTCGCATCTTCTAGAGATTTTCTGGCTTCAGTTTGGTGAGCACCTTTTGACAGATACAACTGCAGTGGCTCAACCGGTCCAAGCACCACCTGAATTCATGCAGTCCCAAATGCTGGTGCTTTTTCGTGAAGACCATGTGCCAACAAGACTCCACTGAAGTAACCTCGGTTGTATGGCTGACTACGCATGATGTCACTGGGAAGTACAGCTGATTTTTTTCAACTGCATCGTCCAGAATAGTTAATCGGGTAAAGCCTCAAGATCCATACATGATTTTACAATGCGGGGCTATTGACCTGACATGATTTGGGTTTCTTATTGCTTCTACAGTCTACCCCATCAAATACGCGCATGTGAATTTGAACATAAATCAACAACACGTTTGAACCATCGCACCCTGAACAAATCAGGCAAATCCAAGAGACAGTGAATAAATGAGAGCGCTAAGACGTTGTCCTGACGACAAAAATCCAGGTGTGCTGCAAGGTGATCCGTGGATCACCTGGATTGGCTAAGTCCCCTTTGATTGTTGCATCGGTCCTGATTGTCACATCCCGATTTGTCTGTGATTGACGAAATGTGAGGCATTTTCCCAATGAGCCTTTCTTTCCATCTTGTTTTGATCGTTTGTTGCTTTGTTTGGCTATGGTTTCATGGTTTGTTTTACCTTGAACTCTTTGCTCTGGTTGGCCAAGTCCCAATTTTGAGCTACCAGTAGGGCTAGCCGGGCTAGCTATCTATATAATTTTCTATAATGTATATCCTCATTTATTGATATTTTACATCAACACATCAATGTCTTCCATGAAATGAATACCACAATGGAACCACCGGTTGTACCGGCCTGGCGTTCGATCAACTTCCCAGGTGCCTCGCGAAATAGGGCGAAATCCCCAGCACCAGTTGAGGACCGTGGTAAACATCGCATTATTTATAGGCTTGAAAAACCATCCAAGGTGCAGAACTTCGCAGCCATCCACAGTAACACTCAAAATCTCTCAAAAATATGTTGAAATTGCTAAACACCTGGCCACAGATTTGATGGTTCTAAATATGTTTGATAGAAGTTTGGAGCCATCTTGGGCCTAACACATCTTTACAATATGTTACAAGGTTTAATTTTCATATATTGGAAACTTAAGGGTGCCCCCCAATAGAACCCCCTTGTGGGATATATGTTGCCAACTTGTTCTGGTGTCTGGGCGTGCCTGAAAAGGGGCAGGCCCAAACATTGCAACATTAATCGAGAAACTGTTGATGAACAAGCCCATGCAGAGTTGATGACAAAGAATTGGGAATCTGATTCAGTGAAACATGATAACACAAGGTGGATTTGATGGGGGATCAACGCACAATCATGTGGACTTACCCAACAGAAACAAGCGTCTATATAATCGACACGAAAAAGGATCCAACAACCAGCTTGATTTTATAGCAAAATTGAAGCTTTAACAAATGGTTGGGTGCATCCAACAAACACAGGCAACTTGCACCAACAAAGGTAGAGTCGTGAAACATGGTAAAACCCCTGGCTGTTTAAATCACGTGTCTCCATGGGGATCATCGTCCCGGAAAAAGAAAGACCAAAGAAATCCCAAGACATGTTCTGGTGATGAAAATATAGGAAGATATGGGTACAAATGTACCACCATAGAAATATGGGAAAATATGGGTAGAGTATTTCCACCCACCAGAAATCATGTCAATGATCTTCGGACATGCGCTCGCTTGTTCCATGGCACCCCGTAAGGCCACAAGATGATCCAGAGCAACAGCGCAGCGCAAGTGAAGCGCCGGGCCCATTTACCACAAGTCCTGGGCCCAGAGGCTGGGGATGAGTCAAAACCATTTTGAATTCCCCGGGTGAATGAACCAAACTAGCTGGGATTTCTTGATTTGTTTTTCTTCATATTCATCTCGAAAATGGTAAATATATATATGTATATATATATATATATATTTGAATAGATATTGATCCATAGCCATGCTTAAAAGAAGCGGAAGGATGTTGATTGTTTTTGCACGTTTTTGTAGTTTTGTTGATGGCAAGAGTCGGGTGAAAGTTGCAAAAATGATGGAATGACAATGGGATTTAAAGCAGCAAGCAACGATGAAACTCTCGAAACATAACTCGTATCAGACCAAAAGAATTCTTATCCTCAAAGGTTCGGAATCCAAGCTGCGAGAATGAGGTGTGTGACCTCTCTGTCACTGGAATCATCAGCTTGGTGGCCCTCCCTTCATTGCCCTCCAGTAAATCGGCAAACTGTAGACATGGAATATCCAACGTTAAGGCCATTTCCTAGGACAACCATAGGTTTTCCATATTGTATTTACGTGTGTTACTTTGTACACTGGAGGGCGATTGAATCAATTAGCGACTAAAGTGGGCCCAGTTACACACGACGGACGGTCACTAATGTACTAAGGTTCTGACCCCATACCGACGCAAACATCTGATACAAAAAATGCACATGTACTGCGCTGGAACCAACAAAGTGCAGGAAAAAAACGTGTGTGGCATCAACAACAATCATCAATGGCCATTCCAGGAACCTAAATTGGAGGTACCTACCATATACAAAGCCTATATTGGATTCCCATTGAAATCATCATCCAACATCGCTGGCTGTTGGGGCTGAAACTTTCTCGACTGCGCTGACACTCCGGCATGAACCCCTAGCCTACCCAAGGTGCAAACGCTAAGTGGATGTTCAATGATTCCTCCAGAATTTCCAGGCACATTCGTATTTTTGTTTGTTTGAAAATCAAGTACCCCAAAATCCATTTGTCGAGAATCCATTTCCCAATTTGCCATCAATTGAGGATACATGTTCCTACGTGTTCAGACCAATTTCAGACCTATATCCTCAATATTTCCCAATGATCCCCCAACAATTATCCCAATGATCCCCAGTCACTGACGGCCGCCCTGCCATTGCCATAAGGGGTTGGTTGCGATTAGTTTCCACTGCCAGTGGCTATTTTCAGAATCATCCAGTATCAATTTGGGATGCATGATTCATCCAGTTCATCTCCATTGACCCTTAGTGCTAAGCTGCTATTGTATTGTTTCCCCCTTTGTTCCTTTTTTTTCCTCATCGTTGATGGTCAACCCCCATAGCATTTTAGATACTGTACCCTCTGGTTAATTAACCTAGCTATTGGACATCACCATTTTTAGTATAGTCAATCATCATAGAACAGATCTATAAATGGGCAATGTTCGTCCCTTTTCACTAGCAAACCTGTTATATAAATCACCAAATAGCCATGACCAGCCAGCAGTTTCAGCCAGGCACCAGCAAATGTTGCCCAGTTTATACAAGGCCTCTTCCAGAAGCCAACACAAGGCCAGGGCGCTAAAGAAGCTGCCTAGGGGTGCAATGGATCCGAAAAAATTGTGGATATTCGAACATCGAAAAATGGTGGAATTCACATGGGGACAATTGTGATTCTCATGAGGTGTTCATGGATTTTAGGATCCGAAAAATTGGTGTTTGATGGCGATTTAACCATCAAAATTATGGATTTAATATGGCTGTGCCTCAACAAGACGGGTATCTGTGTGGATCACCTGCGCTTTGGTACGGATCGGGGGTATGGATTGCCTGTGGGTTTGAAGCATCGCCCCGAAGCATCGCAAAACCCTGGAAATATGTGACAGAACTCAAAGGTGATTTAGGCAATGAAAAGTTAGGCATGAATCATAAAGCTATAACATATTAAAAAATGATATCAAATGTAAATAACATCAAATCTGATGAATCATGATGAATCACTTCCAGCTGGTCAAGTTATCTTCGGTCACTTGACACACCAGCTGGAGATGGTCGTCCGGCACCGGTGGATCGGTGGATCGGCGGAAATTTTCGGCCGCAACATTCCATGTTTCATTGGTAGATATCTGGGGTAGATATCTGTGGTAGATATCTGTAGATGTTTCATAGTGTTCTATTGGTACAGTAGATATCTGTGCTTGATTTACTGCCAGGAATTCCAAACCTGTTTTAGGTCAACTGATTGGGAGTTTCAACCCCCGTGGCACATCCAACCGACCAGTCAAACCACAATCAATCTTGCACCACTGTCAAGTGATCATTGCCAGGGACCATACCAAACCCAAAAAAACAGAAAGAGAACATGCTGCTGAGACAATGGTATATTTCTGTTGTTCTTTTTGCCGGGGTAGCATCATCTACTACATCTACTACAAGTTTCCGGATCCATCTCCCAAATAAAACCCAAGACACTGGGTGGATTGTAATGGTGCAACATCCTCTGCCTGCCAGCAACTCTTGAGAGGGATGGGATTGATTTAATTGATTTTAATGGCAACCCACTTTTAAAGCTGATCGTACCCTCTGGTAAAATAACATAGCTATTGGAAATTGCCAATTATAGTGGATTTACCCCCCAAAAAATGGTGATTTTCCATGGTTATGTTAGTTTACCAGAGGGTAATTGCAACCCAATTTTAACGCTGATTGTAAGTCTGGGCTCAAGGATTTTTCCTCTTGGTCGTTTCGGGTCGCTATACACATCAACGATCCAAACTGGTTGCGGATCTACTGACAGCCACATGTTGCATAGAGACCCTGATCGCTTGATAGCAGCCATTTCAGGTTTCACCAGCATAGATTGCTGGATGCAGTCAGGCGGCTATCTCTCCCGAAACAAATAATGCCCGTGAATGCATGCCAATCGCATTCGTCAACTGGGATGATCATGATATAAAAGCAGCAGTCGTGTTGAAACATCTCATGGCTCGAAATGAAATGACATTCTTTGGGCCCCAAGTTTTCGCATATTACCAGCGCCGAGTGGCGGTAGAAAGGCTTGCAACATGCTCAACTCGCAGAGCAAATTCCAAAAGGCCTCAAACAAAACGGAGATTTGCTAAGTATGACCGCCAACATGTTTTTACCTACCAGTAGATACGATAAGACGTTTGGTTTTTACCTACTATAGTAGATATGATAAACATGTTTGAAAACATCTTCGATCTGGTTCAACTTATCACCATAGGCTTCCACCAGTTTTACATCAGCGGCATCAGCGGATCCAGCAACTCCAGGAAAATGGTGACAGAACTGGTTACTGCTGCAACTATCAGCCATGGATGTGATGATTCATGAACAAGCATAACAAGCATAATCAATGTCACATGTTGTTGCTGCTCCTGCTGGCCCCAACGCTGAAAAAAAACAGTAGTGGAACAAACACTCCTGGACATGTAGAGAACATGCTGGGCCAAAAGAATGACAGCCCACCCCTGGATATCATGAAACAGCATCTTCCAAATCTATTTGGCCAGGTTCAGAATGATGTTTTTCTGTGCTGAACCTGCTCTGGTCGGTGGCTTCATCGATTGGAATATTCATACTGACTAGGAGAAACAACTTATATAAACATATTGGAAATCACTTTTTGTCAGTCCACATCCAACTGTTGGTCAGGATGTTTAAAACCACCAAACAGTTTTAGTAGCTACATGTGCCGTTTTCTGGGGAACATGCCCATGGATTGTTGTAGAAAATGAGATATTGCATGTGTTGTCTCAAACAGCCTTCCTTTGTGAGCCATGGAAGAAATACCACTCTCCCATCCCATTTTTTCTGGTTGGTGAATAGGTATACCATGGTATACCTATCATAGTTTATGACAATCACCAATAAACACAACATCAACAAGGTAGGTGAATACAGTACACCACCCTGAAACAAACCATTAACAATTTCCATTGTTGATGGTTCAGTTATAAATCCCTGTTGATGTTGGCCATCCGCCAGCTGCAAACCAGTGGCCAAAGGCTCCTGCGGCAAGCTTGGGGGGGGGGGTTCTGGAAACTCTTCTTGACTATGATATGATTGCGATTATCAAGGTGATTACTTGCATATAATTATATATTCTTATTCTCATCATGAAAATGTCACTTGAATGATGTATGATGATCTTATATAACTTATATATCTTATGTACCCTCTGCTAAACTAACATAACTATGGAAAATCACCATTTTTAATGGGAAAATCAACTATAAATGGCAATTTTCAATAGCAACCGACAGCAACCCCCAAAAAGAATCCAGTGATGTGATCTCCTTGGGTCCCAATAGCTGTGAGTTCAGCAACGTCCAGGACAAGGCCAACCTAAAAAGGCGAGGCACCGTGGTGCTTTGGCCTGGTGAAATTCCCCAATCTTTGAAGAATTCTATGGAAATTATAGACAATTGGGATTTTAACCACCAAAAAAAACGTCAAACAAATCATGAACAATCATGAACATATGGGAAATTCTATGGACACTTGGGATTTTGCTGGGATCTTTAATGGGCTTGACCAACAAAAATGAGGATTGAACCTGCAAACAATGATGCTTTATTATTTGTGAATTCATATAATCCCCCGTTCATATTAAACACCCCGCAGAAACCATGGTGGATGTAGGGGATGAAATCACATATGACTGGGACCACAGAATGGTATGGCTTTCCCCTGCTAAGTTTGTTGAACTTCCAGTGGTAAAAATCCATGTGCCGCAAGAACACTCAAGAACCACTTTGTGTATGGTAGTGTGAGGCTATCCTATATAACATCTGAGGGATCATGTGTCCAAACACATCCAAATACCAGATTGCCGCAGGAAAGGCAGATTTGTTTAACGGGAAACAGAGGAGGTGTCCATTCGATTGTGATGCAAAGTGAAAAGAAGTGAAAACACCGCAAACTATATATGTTGGAATCTGTTCAAAGTGTGTAATCATCCCCCAGTTCTATATATGTTCTATATATGTATAAGCTATATATGTTCTAAGATTTATGGCATAAGCCATGTATAAACCATCCCCCAGTCACGGTTTCTCATCCCGAGGCCAAGCTGCAAGTACAAGGGATACCTTGGTACAACGGATCTCGACCATGAAACCAACTGTTGGTCGAATGGAGAACTGATGGAGAAACACAAAACACGACAATAAAGTCGACAAGAATGCTAAATCGAGAAACTAAGTGGAGAAACTAGGAAGAATTAAAGAACAGGAATGTGGAATGTAAGCACTCACCAGATCTTGAAACAACGCGAGGAAGATGAATAAACCATATAACACCACTTTTCATCACCCTTCTTCGTAACACAACATAGCTGTGGAGTTCACAAATCTGGAAACTACCCAGCGATCGTGTCCCTAGTCTGCTTGGATGATTCCACTCCTTTACAACAACTACGAGGTTGGAATCAATAGTGCAATCAAGTACTAAGTGGTTGTTTTCAAGTCACTCTTTCTTCTCTTTTTTCCAAGATCCAGATGTTTCCACTATGTCTTTGAAACCACGACCCCACGTTGCTCCCTGACACCAAGCGGCACCAGCGCGAAATGCCGCAAGAAGCTATCCCATTTGGGCACCCAACTGGTCCCCACACGCTTCTCCAACTTCACATAAGCGCTGCCCAGCCTCACACAGTGGTGTGTAATGATATTATATAATATATACGTTATATACTATATGTACTGTATATAATATACTAATATATACATATATATATACATGATTATACATGATTATATATGTATGCGTGTGTGGTATGAAGAAAATACAAAATTATGAAATATGACACATTATTTCAAACCAAGAAAATGTTTTCTGGCTGATGGCCTCAAACTACGGGAAAACATATTAGTGCTTGGGGATGATCATCTCCAATCTGGTTGAACATCATAAGGAAAAAAACACTAGTCAGGCAACAGTTTATTCTGGCAGGGGATATTTTTTGACCATACCCACATGACCCAAATGACCACAATATCTCGAGCCAGCCAGTCCAGTGTTTATACAACTGTTTTGATTGTCACCATGTTTGTCATTATTGTCACTATTCTCATCATAATCTGGTTAGTGGCTTCAACCCCTCTGAAAAATATTAGTCAATTGGGATCATTATTCCCAATATATGGAAAGTCATAAAAGTCATGTTCCAAACCACCAACCAGTAATGATAATCGATATTGTTTGAAGCTTCCATCAACAGCTTCCCAATTCTTTCAAATCCTCACATCGGACCATCCAGTCATCCCAACCAATAGACATGTGGGGTGCCATGAACAAATGCTTCTGCACCACATCCCAAAGAAACATCTGGCTGGTTGGTCAGTCTTCAAATCTATCATATCCTATGGTTGATATATTTCAATATATTTCATATGATCCCCATGACTCCAGCTAGTACAGCTTATGACCCCCCGGCCCGCTTTAAAGCCGCCCTCGGCCAGTCACCCGGTGAGGATGAAGCACATGGAAAACCATGAGGCGCCCCATTGATTGAAGCCCGCGCACCAGGCTGGGCCATAGGAATACATCACCTCGTGGCTGGTCGGGCGGTTTCCAATGGGCGATCCCCAAAATGTATGGTGTATGTGGTGTATAATGGAAAGTCCCATTAAAATGGATGAATGGATGATTTAGGGGTTCCCCCATTTTAAGAAAAACCTCCGTATGAATGTTCACATGATTTTCCGTTGTTTTCCTCCATGTTCCTTTGGTTGGAATAGGGGCCATTGTTCAGCATCAAGAAGGAAGCAACTGCCGTGCTTAGTCACTGACTGAAGCCATCAAACTGTCAGGGAACCTGAAAATGACAAGTTCCACGGCTATGACATGCCATGACCAAGGTCCTTTCGTCCAAACGGCATGTTTGCACCCAAAAAAATCACAAAACATTTAGAATCCTTGTCATGACCACTGTCAATTCCCTATAACGACAAGACTGTTAACCCTGTCTAAAAAGGTTCATATAGCAATAGTAAGTGATAACTTACTGCAAAGCAAATGATTTCCATCTCACTCACAGGTTGGACATTTTCTGCCACCTGAAGCTGTGGTGCCCAGGTAGCCTCCCTGAATAGGGCCAACCCCAAAAAGATAGAAACATATTTCAGTATATTCTGTCATATTTCCAGGATGGTATGGATGCTGTCATCAAAAAAATCAAACTCTCCAACTTTTCATAGAACCAAATTATCAATTTTATCATTAAGTTTGCATATGAATCCCTATTAACATCCATGGAAATTCAATGGGAATTATAGTGATATATATATATATAAATATAACCCATTATATAACTATAGTGATATAATTTAAGCCCAAGGTGATTTTACAACTCTTCTATCTATCTTTCTCTCTCTCTCTCTGTTTTCGTCCACTGGGATCCACCGAAATCCCAATTGAGGTGGTGATCACCACCCAGTTTTCAGTTGACATATAAAAAAGTAGGTTAACGGTGAACTCATTACGGTTTTCTGATGAGTATAACTGTAATAATATTTCTATAATATCTATAGTTAATTTTCATGGATGTTAATAGGTTCATATGCCAACTTAATGATAATATCACTATGATACTATAGTTGTCTATAGTTATATATAATGGATTATAATGGGGGTTAAAAGGTTTATACACCAATAACTACGGGGAACCCACCTTGTAACAACCCTGGCCCCCGGCCCAACCAGGGGACTAAGTGCACTGCCCCCACGAGTCGAATGAAGGCCAAGGCGGTGAGTTCCTTCTGTGGCTCCAACCTGTGGATCTCAATGTGCACACACATTTGAATAATATCTGTGTCCTTGTATATATATATATATACATACACATACACACACATACATATATATAATTATACACCCAAATAAATAAATATATATAATTAAATATATATATATATATCCACCAACTATATATATATATGTAAATATGTACCTTAAATTGAATTCAGTGTTTTTTTTTTCCTGGGGGTTTACGAGGTAACATGGAGTCAAATCCAAGAGAGGCTGACCACGTTCTCCCGCATCATCCCGCTATGATCAACCACTTCGATATGTCTGCCATTAAACCCAATTGTTCTCCCAGTTAAATTCACCAACTTTGCGTTCACGAACTGCAGCACGACCTTGCACTTAGCGTTTTCGTTTTTAGTTCCGGAGTAACTCCTCCTCAAAATTGGTATAACAACCCGGACAACCCCGCAATTTTTTTTTAGACATATTCTAATCCTTCCAATATCAAACACCCAGAATCTATCAGAATCTTGGCTTTGCCGCCCCTTTGGGGCACGTATCCACCACTGGGTTGGCCGCACGCTTGCCGCAAGGGGTCATGCGCGGAACTCATCGCGTGGCAATCGTCCTGGGTTGAAATTGATGTTCAGCAGTGGGGAAGAGCAGGGTGGAAATGCTCCGCAAATGGGGCTATTTATATATTATATTTTTTCGTATGCAATTATTTATATATATATATATATATATATGGATTCTGGAAAATAGGAAAACAAAAAATGGATGGTTTATTTGGGGAAAATCCGATTAAAATGGATGATTTGGAGGTACCACCATTTATAGAACCCCCCATTTATATATATATATAACGGTCCATTATAATTTAAATGAGGGTAAATAATAATACTGGGAACTTACAGTGGATGATTCAAGCATCTTTGGGGATTTATGGAAATATAATAGGAAATCTATGGAAATCTTGATAAATAGTGGGAATGTAAGGGAATGTAACTGGATTTTCAAACCATAATGAGGCTGTAATGGGGATATCATAGGGACTTAATGGGGTTATAGGTTTCAATGTGGGTGTTGTACTTGGTGTTTCATCCCAGTTAGTAAGTGGGTAAGCCCACCCTAGTTTCAATTGGACATTTGACATTGCCCGTACTCATCGTACTTACAACCCGCTTACTAGCTGGGGTGAGGCACCAAGAATGTATGTATGTATCTATATAATACAAAGGGTGATACAATCAACAACCAGTATCATACTATAGGATTACATTCATTTAAGTTCCTTCTCGGGACACCGCGGATCACCGCGGTAAACCCCAATGTAACTTGCCACTATCACTCCGGTGATTTGAACATCATCTATGGAGGTTTCCTAAAATGGGTGTACCCCAACATCATCCATTTTAGATTGGGATTTTCCATGAAATACCCCCATTTTAGATATTTTAGGAAACCCCCATATGTTTGCCGGCATTGATGGCAACAAGTGGAGCAGCCAATGCCAGCCACAACGGACCAAGGAGCCATGACAATGTCAGCCACGTGGGAGAGGAATCGGCCTATGACCTCAGGGCGAAGGTGATGGTGTCCAAGAACCTAGCCTTGGTTTTCATTTTGAAAAACGTGATCTGTATCTCCGGCTGGGGAAATGCATAATCAAAACTAAACATATAGAAACATATTGAAAACACATATTCCCCAATCTGAAATAGAAATTGGTGATTTGGGGATGGTTCTCGTTTCAGTTGCACACCATCATCTGGTGACGTTGTGAGCTCATTGTAAGTCATCCGTTGTCCATTGACATTCCCCAATGGTCATGGGCAGTGACCTCGGAACGAAATCCGATGCAACTGTCCAACCGCTGTCCACATCAAATGCGGGAAAAAAAGAAACAAACATGCTATGGCCGTGCTTTAGCAATTTGGTGCTATATCAAGTTACCCTAGGGTAAATGTTGGCGATTTGGAAGATCCACTATTTGTAGATCATTTTCCCAAGGAAGCCATGGGTCTTCCACATCTATGTTAGTTTACACTAGGGATCCTGGGGTATCTACTAGTCTGCCACCACAATTCTTCGGAACTTGTACCATGACTCCTGGTTTCCTCGGTTTCCTGCGATCCAGGACTAGAAGATACCAATAACTACGAGATGCAACGGGGAATATAACATGGGTGCCTCAAACTTGGGGTATACCGCCGCAAATCGGCAATTTCAAAAAGGAAAGGGGTAATTATATATAGTATTGTATAAGCGATATATGTTGGGTTGCCCTATACAGTATGTATATTCAAATATGCAACAAATACACACACGTCACATACATATTCATACATATACATACATATATATATAATATATATTATAGTATATAATTATATTATATATATAATATTTAGACCAGGTAGACCAACCAATATCATCCAATATCATCACCGTCCTTCTGGAAACGGCATGGCATCGCTTGGTTCCCTGCGTTTTTCTCCAAGCGACGTCAATCAGAATGCACATGAGGCTCACCAGCAATAGCATCGCCTGGATGCGGGCGCACTTGGAATGTGGTGAGTTTCATGTATATATATATATGAATATATAGTATTATATGGTTATATATATATGGTTATATATATGATTATATAGTATTATATGGTTATATATATACATACATATGATTATATAGTATTATATGATTATATATATATGATTATATAGTATTATATGGTTATATAATGTTATATATATGGTATAATTTATTTGAAGAATATAGATGAATATAGTATAATGTGACTGATGAGACTTAGAATATTGTTCATCTTGGATTATAGTTGTCATATTCTCACAATAACCTCATATATATTGGCATTGTCCTGTACTCAATGATGAGATATGTAAACATGATGGGACAATTGCATGAAACACCACTATCTTCAAGAGGAAGCTCATCTACAAACGAGAGACAGGCGTGGACATGATAGATTCTAAAGGGGCAGCTGTGCAAATACTCAAAGTTACTGACTGGGATTATGACCAGTTTTCCGAGGAACCACGAGCATTGGTGGGTATTACAGTCTGGTGAAGGCGGGTGAATTGTTTTTCTCAACAATTGACAGCTGTTTTTGTTGTTTCCTTCTTAGTTTCCACTGACGTAACAAACCTCTTCTGCCAACGTTTCCGCAAAGCTTGCGCAGATGACTTATGTCTTCATATATCTCTTCCACGAGTTTCTGCGTTGGTAAGTTTGGATGATTTGCTTCCGCGACCTAGGCATGGAGGATGTTTTTCTATAGAATGTGGAGCCTTTAGTTGTGTAAACTTTGGGTTTTACAGGCAAGCTGGCGCACTTCTTTTCTCCTAGAGCTGGCAAGCTCGTTTTAAGCCGGCATGTTTTTTTGCGGAAGTTGACGACGAATCAAACGAATCATCCGTGTCATTGCCGGCATCTTGTCTTCCAAGCTTTTCGGAGGGTCAGGTTGGGATTAGAATGCATCTTCTGGGCAGAAAGAACAAGAGTGATGTCATTTTGACCGTGGCACACGGTTGATGGGTTACGCCACACTCGAATTCAGACAGGACCAAACTGATAAAGTTTCCAAAAAGAAAGTGTCACTGTCGAGACCCGAGTGTTGGTGAATATGTAAGCTTTTTTCAGGGGTATATTGCATATCAAATATCAATGTCAAGCGATCCTCGTTATTTCTCTCTCCCCATTGCCATCTGTCATTGTTCATCACCATTTAAGGTGAGATTGTTGAAAAATCGCTGACACGCTTGAATTGCACCAAGGGACCAAGACCATCATACGCGACGTTGTCGAGAAACCTCGGGCGCAGGCGGCGCAGGGAGATGGGATGGCAGCCATGGGGGCAAAAATCTGGTGGAAAGCCTCAGTGTCAAATCAAACGGTAACCAGGGCAATAGATCTATCGTTTCAGGGCTAGATCCACATACCTGTTGAAAACAGTAGGTACGTGTACAGTAGATACAACTTGATACAACGAAAAAATGAGTGTTTAATTTCTTTGTGGGGACACTATGCTTCCTCTGTTCATCGCTTGAAATCCGCCAACTATATAACCAAGGAAGGTTTTAAGAAACGCCTGAAAGGACACATCACTGCAGGAAACCGGCAAGTAAAGCCTTGGTTTGTGGATTAGTCATCAATTTCAGTAGTCTTAGTTACCACAGTAGTTGGAGTCATCAATTGAGGGCATCTTCCCAGGTAGAAGCAAACATAACAAACATATACAAACATGCAAATCAATGATTCGAAATTCCAAATCAACCGTTGTTTAATATTGTTTACACATTTTCTGTAGCACAAGTATGGCTGTTGCGGCACCTGCAGCTCCACCTTCTTCTCGGCATTCAGAATACGATCTGTGTCGAAGCCCTTCTGCGTCCAAAATCTTCCAAACGGACAATGGCAAAAATTTAGCACGCACAGCAACAGTCTGCCTGTGTACCTCCTTCTCGACCAACGTGTCAAGTAGCAGCCCAGCACACCAGCCTGCTAAAATACAATGGTCGGGAATAGCAAATTGGTACTGTTCCAGAGCAACCATCTTTCAAATTCACGTTTGTCGTGGGGATTTAAAACCCCCGCAAAGGCCACCCAAATAATGAATGGTTAATCCGATTAATCACCTCTTATCAGATCTTATTAGATTTTTTTGGTGGTTCTTGATGGTTCGATTCATAAACCCCAGCATTCTAATTAGGCAGGGGTCACCTGACCGTTGGCTGAATCCCAGTTAGAAACAATGCCTCCAGCCTTTCAAGTGTCAAGCGCACCAAGGGACTGGTTTTGATACGTTCAGGCACTATTGCATCCACATCTCCTTCAGCGGAATTCTGGAGTGAAATGGAATGAACTGTGGAGGCTGAAAACCAATGGGGTGGGCTGCGGGAATCCCATTGCAGGATTCACCAATCTGAAATGGAACTGATTTCGGGTATTTACACCTATTCCCAACCATTTCTAATGACCTTCTGGTGAGAACATTCTAATTTAGCCAAACAACTGTCCGGTTTCCATCCCTTGCCAAATGATGCTATTGGTACATAGTAGTTTGGATGTGGAAAACTTCTTCGATCCATCTTTAACCAGTTGATTTAAGATTTTTCAGGGGCGGGTGATACCCTCCCTCCACTTTCTGATGCTAAACATCGGATCCTCGTGTCCGAAACCTCTCCCCAATCTCGCGGACCATCTTCCCAAACATCTACAGATGGGGACAAATTACCATCCTACAAATTTTGGTTAAATCCTACAAATTTACAATCTAAATCCCACTGAAATCACCGCCGGATCCAAATCTTCCACGGCACGGATCCTGATCAAAAATAAAGGGCTTTCCCCGCCAGAGCGCTGTAAATCATCCGATAAGATATCCCAAATTGTGTTAGTTTTATGCCTCCATTCTATCCCCAGTGCACTTTCTTGGTTCAAGCCATATCTATCTGTCCGGATAAATTGATTTCAAGCACTCACCAAACTGAAAAATGGGATTCATTCCAGTGATGTCGCGGTGATCCCGTTATCATTGATTATTGCCCCCATATTCTTCATGTATACATAGTATATCAGCATTATATCCCATTATATCCCATTACATCATCCCAGCATTATATCCCATTATATCATGTATATATCATGTATAAATGATGTACAACCACGTTGCTGACTGCAAATCACCATTCGCGGGGTCCTAGTGGATTGTTGTGCGATGTAGCCTGGCTGATTTCGCAAGGGGGGAAACCCAGGCTAGCATCCTAGGGGCTCATTATTATAGGGGGTTAGGAGATGTATATAATCAACCAAACATGCGAAATTCTGTTGACAACTTGGATTTTTATAAGTTGTTAGTCGACTTAACCATCTAAAACGGTGAAACATCGCAATTCAACCCATGAATAACGAGGTTGTTGGTGGTTTTTTAGCCTTGAATAGACCCTAACTTCGGAGGGGTCACCTTTGGGAAGTTTGCTTGGAACGAGTAGTTTGTGTGTGAAATCGTATAATGTCAACCCTGGATTAATAAACCCCAAACGATTGTTAAATGGGAGGGTGCCATAAAAAAGTATCATATTATGACTATTGGAAGGGTACCCCCCCTAATTAATAAACCAGTGTTTATTAATCCGGGGTTGACATTATACATGGGATATGTCAGATACTCGTATTCTCATGATTGAATCATAATTTTGGTCAATTACTTTAGCTCATGTTGTTGATGGTTGCATCAAGTTGTATCCCCAATGATCCACCATATTTTGATAGTTCAATCCATCTTTTTCCGCATGTTTGATGGTTACATTATGTTACATACCTATATCTATCTATTTTTCATGATATCTGATGGTACAATTCCCCCATTGTTCAGCATTCTTCTCCCGTGTTCACAAGTCTCCGCGCTGTGGCCCGGACCAGCGCGGGCACTTCCAAGGTAACACTGCTCAACTGCACGTTGCTCAGGTGCTGCAACAGCGCATGACCTTGGAAGTTGACACAGTCGCCAAGTGGGAAACCGATTTCGGCATGGTGACTTTTCCAAAACTAAATCTGTTGATTTATAATTTCAATTTGCTTGTACTTTCTTTTACATGAAATTTCCTGTGGTTGAAAGTGTTCAACTCATCGTTTGTTTCTTATGATATATATATATATATATATTATACACAGCATTTGTTTACACATTTGGAGACGATCGATCTGGTGCCTTGAAAACCCCGCTGACAACTAGCCCCTTAAGATCAACAGCAACAGATTGGTGCTTCAGGGATCTTTCAAAAATATCGTTGAAAACTTAACTGGTTGGTGGTTTCAACAGTTTCAACCCCTCTGAAAAATATTAGTCAGTTGGGGTTATTGTTCCCAATATATGGAACAATACAAGTCATGTTCCAAACCACCAACCAGTTACATGATGAAGTTTTAAGTTCAGAAAAAAAAACATGACCCATGATGGTTTCATGTTTCACCATGTTTCAACAATTTCCCATGTCAATGTCTACTGTTGAAAACTTCGAAATTAAAACCGAAAACCACCAGGCCAATAAGATTAAAATGGTGCCCTGGGATATGCTGAAACATGAGCACCTAGCCGCTAGCCTAGGTCGAAGGTCAACCCTAGTGTGAATTTCCACCTAAAATGGTACCCTCCACATACAAGAAAAAAGAGTACTCAGCCAGGATTTCTGGGAATGTGTTGAATATCAGTGGGATTGGATACCAGCTTAAAAACAGTTGAGTGAAGAAAAGTGCCATTCGCAATATTTGAAAAAACGCCCCTCGACCTATTGCAAAGAAGGGCCCCTAAAAGTAACCCGGATACATGTGGATACCCACATCCACAACTTGGACGCGCGTCCCAGCGGGGGCTGTGGATACTGACTCTTTTTTTAAACCGAGTTGTGCATGGTAAATTCCTATTTACAAATATGGGCTATATGTTTAGGTTTGTCTGAAAATAGGGTACCCCAAAAAATGACAGTCATCATCATCCTATCTAAATCATCATAGGAGGGGAGTATATACACCATTTTCAGACAAACCCACGTGGGTTGTGAACAAATGTGTTCAATGGGTTGTTCACCACTTATTCAGTTATAGTTACTATAACCCAACAAAAAATGTAGCTCATAGTAGGAATATGTAGAAATTGTGCTGGTTTATTATAGGTTACAGTTTTGGTTGGTAAAATCAATCACTCACAACCGAGTAATTTATGGCTTATCATTGTTAAGTGGAAATCTATTACAACCTGAAAACAACAAAACTGCCACAAGATCCAAACATTATAGCCCATTACTTATTCCCAATTGGGCCATTAAAAGAAAAACACTATGTATCCCATCTCACTATACTAGTTGATTGATAGGTTTCCCTACCTATATTAATCCCCAATCAGCAGGTAGTGTAACTCCTTTCAATTACCAACCAACCATCATGTTTCACATCTTATATCCACATGTTCCATGGTTCAAACCCATGTATATATATATATCCTTCAGAAATAAAAAACAACAATTATATTGAATAACCAGGCTATAATCCCTTTTTCCTATTACTAAATCTCCCCTAAACCAAACAAGATAGGATTGGTTTATTGGTTTGGCACTTCCGTTTTTTTTCGTTGGGCACAATTGGATTGTTAATTGATGGCTTAAGCTAATTGATAGGTTTCCGATCTCCAATAGGATACCATTGGAACAACAAACCTCTGAGGCCAGCCGCTCTTCACCGGCTCCGAGATCGGCGAAACTTCCGGCCGATCTGCAGAGACATACCTGGGACTGGGATCTCAATGGGATCTGGGATTTATTGTGATTTCATGGGGTTTAATGGTGTTTAGTGGTATTTAATGGTGTTTAGTGGAATTTAATGGTGCTTTTCATGGCGTTGAATGCGATTTTAGTTGGATTTAGCAATCAACAATGTGAATTCGAATCCATCTCCCGTCCGATGTCAATGTCATCAAACGACATGGCTAGCTGGAAAATCACCTATCAATGGATACAAATGGATATTTTCGACCAGCCATGCTTGAGTACCAAACAGTATACGAATCATAAACACAAAGAAGGATAGGACCTTGTTCCAACATTTGAAGTATTTTAATTCTAGAATTTATTCAACTCTCTTTGACACAAAGGAAAAAACGTGTATATACGTGTGTATACAATATATATATATATATATAGGGATCATCAGCAAAATTGAATGCAACTTAAAGACACCGCAATTATAATTCATACTTAAAACATCTGAAAACATCTTTGAACCATCAACCAACCGAAAAAGCAAATGCCGAAGGATATTAATTTGGGGTGAACACAACCTAGGTTGTAACTATGTAGTGCCAAACCTTCAAGAAAGGGAACATTCAAGAAGATGGGACATACGGTATACCCCACTGATTGCCATTATTAGGGAAAATGATCTGCGAAACCATCTTTACTGCTGGTCATGTTGGTTGAAAATTTGGGATCATCTGGGACCAGCTTCCCAGGTTACGATAGGTTACTGGGTCCCTGGGTGGTTCCATTCCAAACTATCAAACATATGTGACAAAGCGAATTACCCAGAAAAGCTATGGAGTAATTGAATGAAATTGGAAAAGGATGACTTTGAACGACAAGAAATGAAGCATGCAATACCTTGACCCATCTGTTTTGGGCCGCTTCCACTGTTGCTTCCGATTTAAGCTATGTAAATTTCATGTTCTGATCATTCCACTGGTTGGTGGTATACCTACCCCTCTGAAAAATATTAGTCAGTTGGGATGATTTTTCCCAACATATGGAAAAATAAACAATGTTCCAAACCACCAACCAGTTATCTATGCATTATATTGGAGTCTAATTCGGACAAATCCATATCTTCGAGCGAGGCAGGGAGGTGTCCCAGTGCATCAAAAAGCAGTGCAAAAAACTGCAATCTCAGTCGCCAAAGGAAGGGAAGACACCACCAACGAGGCATCTTAGAAGGCTTGTAGCTGCCCACGCGGCGGTCAAGTCTTTCTGTTGTTTTTTTTGTTGACGGAAATCATGCATTTGTTCCTCTTAAAATCCAGCTTGTTGTTTCATATGTTCTGAGAGTTTTAGGTGTTTAAAATCCGCATGCCCAAGAGATTTTTTTGATCAGTGAATGGAACAGAAAGTCACCATGAAACACGAAACTGTCACTCACAAAAAAAACAAATGCTTCGCTAATCTGCCACTTTGGGCACGGTAAGGTGGGTCCCTCCGGGGACTTGGAGCCAGGAGTCACAAGTTATGATGGCAATGATATTGAATTTCCTATGGCAACGATATTGAAGTATATATGTACATGATATACTCAACACATCAACATGTATGAATTGATTGAAGTTTTTACATTCTCCAAAAACAACATAAAACACATATTTCAGCATAGTGATTTTGGCATGGGTGTTTTTCAGAGTGAGCTGTATCACGCTGCAATAGTGCCCTCTCAATATCCAATACAATTATATATATATATACCCCAACATGCAACCCCTAATTACCACAAAAAAAAACGAATCTGGTACTGAATGGGGCGCCCGTATTGGTTTGAAAATCTTAGGGGAATGGGAATTACCAACGACCAACATTAACCAACATCTGTGCCTGCACCCCAGGAGTGCCACCACATCTGACACAATAGCCTCTAAACATCTGTAGGCAAAACAAGTTCCCAAGCAAACATTTGCATGGATCACACACTTGGATGATCCTTGGATGTGGAAGATCGTTGAATTTAACTCTGTTTGTAGCAACAAAGCCAAATGAGCCAACAAGTGTAAATCATCCGACTGGTCATTGTGGACACCAGTTGGCTGTCACCCTCGAAATTTCCCCTGAATCAGCCATTTTTTTCTCCTGCCATTGTGCCATGTTGCTATCCCGATTGGCGGTTTCAAAACACCTCAACCATTTGAAGCCACCAATTGGCCATTCATTTTCAATCATTGGCTAATGGCCTTCCGATTTGCAGCCTGCACGAAGCTCACTCAACTTTATTTGAAGGCATGCAATTTTGAATATCATATATATATATATATGTGTATATATATATATATATATGTGTGTATATATATATAAATGCATGTGTATGTGCGCACGTGTGTGTTATACCATATGAACCAATATTTCATATGTACATATACATTACTAGATGGGTATGGATCATATCCCTCACAAATACATGGATCAAGGGTATGGATCGCCTGTGGGTCCAGGTACGGGAGGACACGGGTTTTACTTAAGAATGATATGAAGGGAGAATGTTGTCACGTGAGATCGCTTATAGAAGAACCCAGAACTTCCATTCCTCCTTATTTAATTTAAGGAGTTTTTTTTTTAAGGAATTCCACCTTAATCAAGGAGGAATTCCCTTAATTAAGGAGGATTTTTTCCTTAATTCAGGAATTCCACCTTAATTAAGGAGGAATTCTCCTTAATTAAGGTGTTTTTTTTTGAAATTTCCTCCTTATTTTTTTTAAGGAGGAATTTTGTTCACTGTTTTTAGATACATCTTTCACAGCATCATTGCATCAAGACCGACCTTTGGAGGTTGCTTCAAGGAGATGCAAGATCTCCTTTTGGTGTTTTGATTTCCTGCATGTAATGTTTGTGCA
>Ga0126342_10001378_pt1 | contig 33881 bp, 26 predicted proteins | sample Cyp1metagenome_FD_92528 | JGI IMG/M metagenome (GOLD analysis project Ga0126342, IMG submission 92528) | Coral microbial communities from Lord Howe Island, Old Settlement Bay, Australia - Cyphastrea 1 metagenome | ecosystem: Host-associated > Invertebrates > Cnidaria > Coral ...
CCGGCAGGGAACACTGGGCGTGGATGGTCGTGGTTGAGGTCCGGCAGGGAACACTGGGCGTGGATGGTCGTGGTTGAGGTCCGACAGAGACCACTGTGCGTCGAGGGTCGCGGTTGAGCAGGACGAGGAGGACGAGGAGGACGACGAGGAGGAGGAGGAGAGGAGGAGGAGGAGGAGAAGGAGGAGGAGGAGGAGGAGGAGGCAACTGACATAAAATCTAACAACCCTCACCTGGCAGGTGGGGGAAAAAAAAAAATATATTATATCTTTGAAGAACATGGGTAAATCGGTATATCCCTATGATTGGGATGATGTTTACTATGACCACCACCCTTTGAAAAGGTGGCACCCATTTTTCACCACCTCGGTACAGTAACAAGCTGCCCAACCATATGCGCCTTATCTGCGGAATACCACAAGGCCTGAACCATGTCTGCCATGTGCCCGCGGCTGGCAAAAACTATGGAGGGGTTGAGAGAAATGAAACTCAAACGGGAGTCAAGAGTCTATAATATGAGTCCATTAAGGGATTAATGAAAATAGGATTTTGATACTCTAGTCTTAATGGGTCTATTATCTAATCCCATTGTGATGATTATTATCCTACATCATTAATGAGTCTATAGTATGAGTAAAACAAGAGGAAACCATCCCCAAATCCTCAGCAATTTTGATGGCCGGGATTCCAGCCAAATTCTTCACGCTAAACGCCCTGGATGGTCAGAGATCCACGGTTTATTGTGCAAATGATTCCAAAGAATTGTGAAACGTATGGTTCAATCCAAACTCTTTGTTTCTCAAGAAATTCTTAGGTTTTCAAATGTCCTTCTTTTGCAAGTCATGTATCTCCCCCACTACGTTGGTTTGTGGTCTATCCCTCTCGTTTGCTTCCCTCCCAGTGGACACAGCTAGATGCAACTTCTCAACTAATTGCTGAACAGGAGCAAGATCTCCTAGAGGGTGGTGCCCTCCAGTTAGAAGGTGGTTACCCTTCTATGAAGTATACTTATATCATGTTCTATCTCCATAAAGCCTATAGTGAACGAAGTTATAAGTCCACTTAGCTATCTAGTTCATTATAGAACTCACCATGATTTATGGAAAGAAAAAAAAGGTAAACAAATTCCTATCCCTCGCCTAGTTCCATGGTTTTTTGTTTCCCTCCCTCATTCTCCGACGGTTAAAATCACCATGTTCCAATCATTTTCCCATGTTAAATCACCTGGTTGGTGGTTTCAACCCCTCTGAAAAATATTAGCCAGTTGGGCTTATTATTCCCAATATATGGAAAGTCAAAAAACATCCATGGTTCCAAACCACCAACCAGATATATTGTTATTCCAGTTATTAACCATTATTAACCATAGATTAACCATTAGATTAACCAGTTATTATCACCATTTTCCCATCATTTTCTCATCATTTTCCCATGGCTTTTGCCCCAAAATGGTGCCTCCACCGAGGAAGGGGGCAAGGTGAACTCGGCCATGTGTAGAGCTGACTGGCCACGCTACGCTGCTAGGCGCTTTTTTTTTGTTTTTGCCCGGAGTTGAACGTGGAAAAATAAGATGTTTAACCATCAAAAATATGGAAAAATAGATGTTTAACCATCAAACATATGGAAAAATAGAGGTTTAACCATAAAACATATGGAAACATAAAGGTTTAACATGGGTTAAACATCAAAAATCTTGGTTATTAATCATCAACAATAGAGGTTTAACATGGTTTAACCATGGTTTTAACCATCAACAATAGGTTTAACTATCAACAGTAGAGGTTTAACCATCAAAAATAGAGGTCTACCCGAGTCTACCCATGGTTTAACCAGCAAACATCTTGGCAAATTATTGTAATTCATAATGATTCATTAAGCTGAAATGATTCATTAGCCTGAAATCTTCGGCAATATTAGAAAACCATTCCCCGTACTAATCATATCTAACAATCATTCCAGTGAGGTCGCAGTGAGGTCGTTATAATGTAACCTAAGAACTAATGAACTATAATGGGAACTAATGGGTTTAGCCAATGAGATTTGGTCAATGAACTGATCAATGAACTATAAGGCGCACGTAGATAATTTGTTTAGCCACTGGGGTTTGACGAAAAAAATGACAAACATGCTGTTTTAATAGGATTTATATGGGATTTAGCCAACAACAATGGTGATTTAATGCAATATAATGGTGATATACCCTCTGGTGATTTAACAGTTTGCGAACTGGAAAGTGATGACAATTGCCTATTTACTTTGATGATTTACCGGCTGCACACGGTGATTTTCTGTAGCTGTATTAACTTCCCAGAGGGTAGTATATCATTCCGAGGCAGAAGAAAAAAGAACTCACTTTCATTCACTTCCAATAGTTTGGGGAGAACTTGAAATACACATAGAAATAAACAAAAGCTGAACACTTTAGCCCAACAAGAGGTTTCCAATCTGGCTGCCAATCTTAGATACCCTGCCAATCTTAGTAGCTGGCTAGGTTTATACATCTCAACCCCCCAAAAAGATGCCAAAACGTATGTTTTCTGCATAAGTTCCAGGATTTCAACTTTTTTAAAGAACTCTTTGGGTGTTATCAATCTTGTCCGTTGAGGAAAAAAAGATGGGCCGGTTTGGTATATTGTTCACTATCCCGGACTATCCCTATTGGTTGTTGAATGGGTGGAAACTTCTAGTAGACCAACCCATGGGAAAAGGATACCTGTGGTCAGCATATAGCATCAATCCAAATAGCTACCATGTTGTTACATCAATCCAAATAGTATACCATATTGTTCCATGGTCGCTCCTTTAAAAAAATAACCCACTGAATCCTCAATTGGGTTGGTTTCCCCATTATCACCATATAATCCCATGAAGAGCCCAGTGGAAAAGTGGGACAATTGAACATTATGGGATCCCATCATCACCATTATGTTTTTTTATACATACATATATCATATATATATATACATACATATATACATATACATGCAAATACATATGTCATATGATATATATATATATATCTCTCTTCCGTTATACTTATAATCCATACGATCCCACCGCATTTTTCTTTGCATTGGAATCCCATGAACAATCCCATAAACATAGCCGGACATAGCCCATTCGAAATCCATGTTTAACCCAATGTATCCCATATAACTCCCATGAAAATCCCAAAAGCCTATCAACATCCCATTGATAATTCATATCCAGCCACTTTCGTTTCAGGGTTTTTCGCCCACACGCCTTGAAAATCTGCAACGAGACCTCGCTGGTTCGCTCCACCAGGTTCTTCTGCAGCCAGGTGTGCAAGAAATCTACCGCCAGCAAACCTGTCAGGTCTCAGCTGATGTCACCAAGAAACATGGGGATTTCATGGGATTTCACCATTAAATTAAAACTAATCAAAAGTTGGGAATTCACCATCAAACAACATGGTTTTATGGGAATTTGACCATCAACACGATTCAAAAAAGAGGATTTCACCATCAAACATATTCAAGAATGATGACTTGACCATGAAAAATGCGGTTTTATTGGGATTGAACGATCAAACATGTGGGTTTTTAAGATCTCAAACATGGTGAAATTTGGCTTTCAACTCCCAATTTGTGGGTGCAATGATATGTAAAAACCTCAAGCCGCTGAGCCTTCCATGTCTTTCAGATCACCATCTTAGCGACGCGTAGCGACGCGGGGTTTGCATGGGTTTGCCACATTAGTTAGTGAAACATGTACTTGGGTATACCCTTTGGTTGTTTAAGGTAGCTATATGTAGCTATAGAAAATCACATTTTTAATATATAGGTAAACCATCTATAAATGGGCAAACATATACCATCTGGTGATTTAACATAGCCATGGAAAATACCTTAAATAAATGGAGGTTTCTAGCTGGGAAAATCATCTATTCCTATGGGCCATTTTCCATGGCTATGTTAAATAACCAGATGGTACTTGGATAATAATTGGAACAAACAAACACAAAAGCAACATAACATAACATACAAGGTGGTGCCCCACCAGTGATGTTTGTTGGTTTATAAACCATAGTAAGTATGTCAACAAGACAGTATCTACCATATCTATCCATATCTACCATAGAATAGTGAAATTGGAGTTATAAACGCACCAACTTGTCGCGATTTAGCTCACTGGGGCACCACCGCCAACAGCATCTGCGATGGCGCTGCCAAGGGTCGATATTGATTCTTTTGATCTTGCAGCGCGGAGTTAAACAAAAGAAGTCCTTCTTTCATGTCCTGCGCTGATGCCCCCCACGGGCCCCGGGTGATATGAGTCATTTGGCTTGGTGGTGCTTAAACCATCCCAAAAATATATCAAGATGTGAGTCATTTCAACCAATCATCCCTTCTGTATGCTTCAAAAGCAAACATTAGAATCCTCCCGTGAGTCAAGAAACACCGAAACACCCAAGAAACGCGACGCCGTTTCGCAACTCTGGAGGGTTCCCTCCGGTCAAGCTCACTACCAGGTCTTAGGACCACTTAGCTGCCGGCAACCGAGGTACGGTAATTTAACATGTAACATGTTTAAACATGTTTAAACCACTTTTTGGTAGATCAATCTAAATAAACCCCACGGAACGAGGCTTATGTCCTGACTGTCCTGACTGTAAGTCATTTAAGTCACTATTTTGGATGATGTTTTGGTGGGTTGGCTTCCCTCCAATAACCGGGCTTTGGTCCTGCACCGGATTGGCAACCTTTGTTAGGAGATCCAAGAAGCATTCCTGTGGCGGATCCATGATGCTGAGACACCTCAGGCCTCATGAGACCTCTGAAATTTCATGATTTTAATGACCCAAAGAATTTGACATAGCCCATTTTTTGGGGATTGGTTTCACCGGTCTCACCTAAACCTCGTAGTATTCTAGTAGTATTCCGTGCTTAAAGAACCTTCATGAAGTGATCATGTTTAAAAAAAAAACTTGTGTGCATAGCGAGATATACTTCTGTATCCAATGTGCGGGTTTTGATGTCGAGGGTGAAACTGCTCAACTGGAACTATCTACATCTTTTATCATCTTCTCATACTTTTGCTGGAACGATATTGAAGCCCTACAAGGTGGTGCCCCCCATTTATGAATTGGTTATAAGCCCCATCAACTATATATCATACTTTTGCTGGAACGATATTGAAGCCCTACAAGGTGGTGCCCCCCATTTATGAATTGGTTATAAGCCCCATCAAATATAGATATCTATAGATATGTCAGATGATTTCAGGGCCAGGGCTGATCCTGGCACAAGTCCCCACGTCAGCGCGCAATGGTAGGCACCTGCCAAATTGCCCGCACTCGAAGGAGGGACTTGCCACGATTCACCTCATAGCAATGGAACACCACAATTTTTGTTAGCGAAATCATGGTGAATCAATTTGTAAATCATGGAGCTGGTATGGGCCATTGTCCAATAGTTATGCTAAAAAATCGGACGGTACCTGTGATCATAAGTTGCTGGTTTTGTTAAAGCGCTTAGTTTAGTTGGCTTTGGGACAAAAAAGGATGCCACAATAATGGGCCATATAAGAGTTGGATAGAACTGGCAGGTCAAACCAAAATAAAAATCAATCAGAATCTGTGGGTTTGGGTTGCCTAGACGCGTTCAAACGTGTTCCAAGATCTAAAGATTCTAGAAACCAATCAGGCCAAAGATGGACATGTCATTCTTTTCGGATCCTTTGGGATAACTATAACAAGAAGTTTAAGAGCTAAATCATCCATAAATCTAGATAATTTATAATGATTCACTAACCTGAAATAATGCTATTTTGGAAAAATTCCCCTTACTAACAATCATTCCAGGCTTTGGTCGCAGTGAGGTCGTTATAAATTACCCAATTCGTCAGTGAGACTCCGCCATGACATTGGCGGATGGTTCCCACTGGGTAGCCTAGTTCTGGGTAGTTAAAACATGTTGAAACCTTATAATTCCTAAATATATTTATATATATATACATAGATTATATATATAAATACATGTATGTATATGTATATGTGTGTAAATGATTTAGAAGTAAACACTGGATAGCACAGGAAATAACAATCCACGGACTTCAGCAAGAAAACGAGATTTCACCCGGCAAAATGGAGCCTGAAACCCTGGAAACTCAAGGTGAACAATCACCCTGCGACCATTGCAACACCTCAAGGTGGGACCCTGGAGTGGTTTATAAACCCATTGCCATTATAATAGACTATTGCAGACTATAGCCACCCTAGTTACCCTAGAGTAAAAGTTGTACCTTCACCCAAGGTGCCCAGTAAAAGTTGGCACCCCATCTGCAGATCTCCAGGTGACCCAAAGATACTTTGGACCTTCGCCTTCTTCCTTCTTCCAGGAGTCATACCTCGGAAGACAAAAAACCAAGTTCGATGGTGAAGCTGCTGGCCCGTTCCGTGTTGGAAAATCCATTATAAATGGAGGTTTCTAGCTGGGAAAATCATCTGTAAATGGGCCATTTTCCATAGCTATGTTAAATAACCAGAGGGTATGTTTTTCAGTGGAAAAAACAAAGACAGAAAAGACATTCAATGGAAACTAAGATGGGTAAAACACTGAGAAACCATCCCCAAGTCATCACCATTTGAGAGGTGGTATGTTTAAACCATTCCCAAATGGGTGGTAAAAATGACATTGTTTTACCCACATTATAGAAATGGTAGGCAGGCATGAAAAGGATATCACCCATGGCATTGAGATTTCAGTTGAGGTGCAGCCTGAACGAGTACAACCATGGCTCAATATGAGGATACTATTGGATGTGCAACAGTTTGTCAGCCAAGTTGGTGTATAATTCCAAAAATGTCTAGGGTTTATGGTAGATCTATCTAACTATTTATCTATCTACCTATCTATCTATCTAATCTAATTTAATCTTATCTTATCTATCTAATCAATCAATCAATCAATCAATCAATCTATCTATCTATCTATCTATCTATATATCCATCTATATCGCTCTCTCTCTCTCTATATATCTCTATATATCTCTATCTATCTCTCTCTATCTATCTATCTATCTCTATCTATCTCTATCTATCTCTATCTATCTCTATCTATATCTATCTATCTCTATCTATCTATCTATCCATCTATCTATCTCTATCTATATCTATCTATTTCTATCTATCTCTATCTATCTCTATCTATCTATCTCTATCTATCTATCAATCTATCTATCCATCTATCTATCTCTATCTATCTCTATCTATCTCTATCTATCTCTATCTATCTCTATCTGTCTCTATCTATCTATCTATCCATCTATCTATCTATCCATCTATCTCTATCTATCTCTATCTATCTACCCATCTATCTATCTCTATCTATCTCCATCTATTTCTATCTATCTATCTATCTACCTATCTATCTATCTATATGTACACTTAATGGGGGTTATGGGTTATAAGTTATAAGCCAACTTATACCGTAACTGGAGGGCTCCCCCTTTGCAATCGCCTGTCTGGGTCAAAAGATACTGGAGTGGCAGTGCTGAGCAAAAAGTGATCACCCCCAGGTTGCAGCACTACCTATTTTGTACATTTGTACATGCACGTATGATCATATGTATATGTATATGTATATGTATATATATATGTATATATATATATATGTGTGTGTGTGACATATGTGCATATAATCATATGAACGTTAAAAAACAATAACTGTTATAGTGTATACTGTATAAATCTATCATTGAATGGGACGACCCTTTAGGTCCCACGTGTCGACGCTACTTCCAATAGCATCGGAGAATGACCCCCGAGACTGGACCTCAAAAGTCCAGGCCAAGTTGCTCTTCGTCAACGATTTTCAACTTTTCATAGGTCTCGGATTCCTTTTCCTTAAAGTTCCTGTGGATTACATCAGTGGCCATGTCAGGAACCGATTTATTGGAGGTACCTACCATATATAAGGCCTATTTTTCAGGCCTATGTAAGGGAATATCCCCATAAAATGATACAGTACCTCCATTTTAGGATCCTGAAATTCCAATTGAACACATGGGGTATTTATTGCCTGATTTCTACGGGCAGAACGAAGCTGAAGTCGATGATGTGGATTTTGACTTTTTTGGGGTACCCTTGGACAATCACACGTGGCAATTGAACATCCACCATTTGTATGTAGATTTTCCGGATAAACCATCCATTTACAGAGGATGAGTCAATGGTTACCAAAGGGTATAATTAAAAACAAAAAAAACAGAACGAACATCAATTACGAGCCACATCACTTGGAGTCTTGGAAACACGACAGTTTTTCTCTGTGACATCTTTTCAATAAAAGCACCCTTCATATCCTTTTGAAAAGGTTTCGTCTGACAATTTACGGGACAACCCCAAAATCCAGGGGTTCATCATCATGTTCACCACTAGAATGCATCAAATCAGATTCATATCCCAGTTTTAGATATGTTTAAACACACTCACACCACTGTCCACAGTATCCACTGCTCTCATTTTTTCACCTCAGAATCTGTTGCCCTGCGGTTAGTCAGTCCTGACATTTTCTTCCCGTGCGAAGGCAATTTCCTTGATGAACTTGTAGATGAGTGTTCCTGACACAGCATGGGCTGCAAAATCCACCTGTTCGATGAGAAAATCCCAGTGAACTGTCAGTGAACTAAACCTCCATTTGCTGCATGGGGATTGTCCATTAAAACCTCCGGAAGGGTACCTGGAAAAAAAGATCAACGAACTCAACATCCAGAAAAAAAAACTCAACGTTTGAAGCAGTTTGCACCTTGCGATTGCAAGTGTTCAAGGCTATGTTACCCTCTGGTAATTTAACTTTTTCTATGGAAAATTGCCAATTTATAGTTGATTTAATTACCTATTAAAGATGGTGATTTTCCACAGCTATGTCAGTTTACCAGAGTGCAATTCTCAACTTTGCGAAATAGCGTCCCAACTGACGGACCATTTTGACCTTGTGATTCCCACCAAGTGTCTGCGAGAAAGGCATTATTTTCAAGGTTAACCACATTTTTATACATGTTTTTCACCCACTTTCTTCACTGAATGAAGGTCAACCAAGGGTTTACCCAGCCGTTGGGGTATGGTATGGGTTACAACTGGATCACAGTTGTCCCCACAATTCGGATGGATCTCCAATTCGTACCTAATATCCAAGACTGTTCCAAAAAATTACAAAAGAACATTGTTTTGAACAATAAAATGCAGCATACTCAACTGCAGCATCAGCAATATCCAAACAACAGTTTTAAAGCAAGCAAAAAGCTGGATCATATCGATCATATAATATTATTGTCTATACCATACATGGGCATTTATATATATATAATACTCTAGAAAAATAGAACAGGCTCAATGAAACACTATCTGGCAGGTGGTTGTTAATGTTTTAAACTATCCCAAGGTTTGTCGTCATCTCAACCAATCATCCCTTCTGTATGGTTGAACATGTTGAAAATGCATATGTGAAACCACCAGAATGATCATCATTGGTGAACAACCATCTCCCTGACATGTCCATTCTATCCCCATGTTTCATGAGTACCCGGAGGGTACCCGGCTGGCCATGAGTTTTTCACCCCCTATCAACCAATGTCCCCATGATTATAATTCATCCATAATCATCCAGATAATTCCAGATATATGATGAGTTGTAACTACGGGTAACTATAAATACTATAAAACACAATCAATTTCATGGGATTAATGATTAGAATGGGATTTTTTCCACCAACTGGTGCAGGATTTCGCAACCATCCACGGTCACGACCCATCCCGGCTGCCAAGCAGCTGGGCAAAAACGGCCGTGCGCTCTCGTTGGAAGGCAACGGTGGCGCCACGCGATCCCAGGCGCGCCTGGGGTGGTGAGAAAAAGACATGAAAAACTCGTGAAAAGTCTGGGCATATCATGGAATATGGGATTTTGAATGCTTTTGATGGACATGTTGAAGTGTCACTGGATTGGTTTTCCGGGAACATCTTAACTGGAAACCATGGTTTTTCCCTATGACAAATAGGGGGGTCCTGGATTTTGTCCCTTAAACCAATCCATCAAAAGTGGTGAGAAAAACCCGTGAAACGTATGATAGGATGATATATGATGGGATTTGAATGGACATGTTACAATATGTTCATGATTGTTCATGGTTTTCTGGAAGGTTGCTGGGGGTTGAATGGAATGGGTTCTCGGTTTTCCTGGATTTCATAGATGGATTTGAGCTGCCAAAATTAGCATGATTCCTATGAACAAATACGGGACTTCATGAGGTGTCATGGAAATTCAGGACGTTTTCTGGGCTGTTCATGAAAATTTGATCTTACGAAAAGTGGCCAACATGTGGATATTTCTTCTATATAGTAAACCTTAAATTTTGGAGGGAATATCAAAAAAATATCATCATGAAAAAGTTGGGAGTAAATCATGCAGAAAGATCAGCAATCAAAAAACAAGTCAGTTGAAATTCAATGTAATGTGGGTCAAACAATGCCATAAACCATCCCCAAATCACCATGTTGATAGATAAATAGGTGGTATAAACCAGTCCCAAATGGGCCAGCACCAGGACACCACCTCTGCATTTCCCAAAGGTTTGCTGGAGGGAGGCCATAAAAAATTCACGCAAACTGAGGTTTGAATGGGAAAATCATAGGAAAACCATGGGAAAATCCCTCTGGAAATTTAACAGTTCGCGATGGAAAATCACCATGTTTAATGGGTAAATCAATTATGTCTATGGCCATTTTCAATAGCTATGTATAGCTATGTTAGTTTACCAGAGGGTAGATTCCCCAAACGGCAGATGTGCCAACTCGAAAATAAGCCAAATCACCAACGCAGAAAATTCAGGATCTTCAGAGCTTTGTTGGGCACTTTTTTGTGCTCAGCTACGTTTTGTCAACCCCTCGTTCGTGCGAAGCCTGCCAGATATCCAAATGCTGTCGGCGACTTCGGAAAGGCAAAACTAAGTTGAACCTGTTGATCCTACTTGAAGACAACCACTCTGTACCAAGGACAAGAAGTTGCTTTTGGCGACTTGACTCATCCACCCCTGGTACATCCCATTATACATCTCCTCCAATGGGCCAAGATACACCATCCACTCCGGCCACTCTTGCCTGGGCTGTGCATGAGGATGTGGGGATGTGGTGTTCAGAACCATGGTTGGAGTTATTGCGTTGTTATCACCATTATCATCTAACATTGTACTATAATCAATAAGATGGGAATTGTGTATAGTCTGCATAGTTTTGTACAGTTATCATCATCTACGTAGTTACTGATGGATTTTCATCATGGCATGCTGCTGCTCACAGTCCCAATATGCAAAATATGCAAGGGATCCTTGCGGTGAGACCCTGATGCAAGAACTCGCAGGGTGCAAATAGTTTGCGGGATAATTTTGACCCTGGATTTTTGCAGTAAACCCAGTCTGCTCAATTACCATCTGATTATTTAACATAGCCATGGAAAATCGCCATTTTTAAGAACGGTAAACCATCTATTTCTATGGGCCATTTCCCATGGCAAACTGTTAGTCATAACCAGAGGGTAACTCTAGAGGCCTGCCCACCATTTTTTTTGTGAGAGTCTCCAGTGTGCCATGCTACCCGCCCCTTTTTTCACAGCCCAGGGGGTTATTCATGCAGGGTTGACATTAAAGCGTGTGCGGGCTAGAATGATGCCCACCCTTTTCTCAAAATTTGTTGCATCTGCTCAAGTTGAGCTGGACGATGTTGCTGAATTGCTCCACAGTGGAAGAAGGTTGTGTCTGCAAGAAAATTCCGTGAAGGATCAAACGTGGCCGAAAGAGGACATCAAAATTTCAACATATTTAAATAACCAAAAAAAATGCATACAACATACGTACAGGCCTCATATCTCCAATTGAAATGAGGCGGGCGCTGCCCCCGCACTCTATGCTAAGGGCAGCAGGGAAGCTCTGTCGTGACAGGTCGATGAGGCCCAGCACAACCCGCTACCCGAAGGTACTGACTAAGTGACTATATTTTTTGGATAGTTATGGAACATCATCACTTTTGATATGTTAACGTTGGTTTTAACATGTTTTAAAAATCATCAAACTAAATCGGCAATGTCGCTATCTTGAATTTTGAGAGGGTCAAAGGTCCTTGAAGTCTGCCTGTATCCAAGCAGCGAGGCCATCTCGGGCAGTCCGTCATCTGCAATATCAATCTCAGAGTCGCCGGGACAATCACGGACGGATCATTTCCAGGGTTTCAACAGAATCCCCGGTTGACACTTGGCGGAACAAATATGCCATCTTTGATCGCAAGAAATGGGGCCAAATATCTGAATGAATGATTTTCGATATATGAATTATTTGGCGATTGGAAAGCCTACTATCTGATTGGCACTTGAGACAGTCCTTCTTGGATTTGCGAGCATGTTTTTCCCATTTGATTCCCCAAATGGTGGATTGCCCTCCAGCAAACCAGCATAATATCTATGGAACATCTCCATGTTGAATACCCATATGCTCCATGTATGGAGTATTTGCCTACATTTACACCACAAATGAGCCAGATATAGGTAAATATACTATACATGGAGCATATGGGATAAGTAAATCAACAATTTCGGGCCAGCTTCCAGCGCGCAAACTCTTAAATTACCAGAGGATAAACAATGAGAATACAAGACAATCATCTTCAGCAAATCCCGGACTGGGGTAAAACATCTCAAAGCACCCCTGGTGTTCTAAACGGATTCAATCACCTGTGGGCTATCTGCAGGGTCAGCTGATGTCTAGTTTAGTTCGTGTTGTCCTTTGCAACTTCTGCAGCATATCCCATGTTGTCTCCTTTCCATTTCAGATAATTTTCAGATCTATATCCATAACTATATATAATTGATAAAGAAAAACTGGCAACCAAAAATTATATATATATAATTTAATTATGTATGTAAAAAATTGGATATTGGATTTGCTTCAGAACCCACCCCAAAAAAATAATCAACACATATTCCTCTTAAAAAAAAAAATGAATCGATCCCCTGGTCCTGGCAGATTTATCATATTCCCATTGGAAAAATAAGCCAACTCACCTCAAACAAACCATATAAGTTTATTGGTTAGATATTAAGTTGGTTATATAAGTTGGATAAGTTATATCTTAGGGATTTCCCCAAACAGTAACTCTTTAAGGGAAATAAACCCTGTAAAAATAGGCCTTACTCTATCAAACATATGGTTTCACTTATTGCGAAAAGAGTGTTTAACTATTCCCGACATAGGGCTTGACTTTTACTCGAAATAACCTAACTATTGTCAAAATAGGGTTTAACTCTTACTGAAAATAAGGCGTTGCCAAAATATTGGTTAATTTTTATCCATAAACAATCGTTGACAGCAACAAATTGACTTCAAATTGTGTTCGAAATCATCTTCCAAATTGGCCAAACATGACTTCCAAAAATGGTCAAAACTGACTCCAAAATGGACCTCCGACCAGAGGAAAAATACAGGGCCAAACTTCCGGACTTAAGCCATATTTTTCAGGTTCCCAAAAGGGTTGAATAATACAGTTCTCAGACTTGAGAATGGAATCCCAAATTGGTCTAAAAATAAGGCTTAAGGATTGCTGAGATATAGGCCTTAATTAACTGCCAGCATACAGTTTCTAAAGAAACACCCCAAATACTGTTAGAGGCTACGTCTAAGTTATATCATCCAAACATCATCTGCAGCTAAATTCAGCTAAATCAAGGGTAAAAACTCACAGAAACGCCAAGACACGTCCTCGCCATGAGCACTTCGGTTTTTCTTTTTTTCCTTTCCTGACTCAGATCGCACCTCCAAAAGCTAGCGAACGACTTGGAAATAAACGGCTGTGACTGGGGCGCATTTTTTGTTTTGACTATCTGTAATTGATAATGCTACAGGTGAAACAATAAAATGATCGAATTATTAACAGTTGAACAGTACATAATAATTGACCATCTATCAATTATTAATTGGCCACCTAATTCTTATGTAAACAACTGTAATACAAATCTACATAATGATACATGTACAAACAACAAAAAATCGAATAAAATAACATTAACGAACACTGAACAAATAACTAACAACATCAGTATGGATTTAGTTATTTGTTTAATTGTTACATGCAACTTAAGGACGTCCGAAGCGTACAGAAACGGGTCCCCCTGTCTAACTAGGGCGGTAAGCTCGTTCAGTGCCCTACCCACCTTGGATCATAAGAGTTGCTCTGTAGGCCCAGGAAGCCGCAAGGAGCTCCATATGATTTATGGAAGCTTTCAGTGGATCAAATCTGAACAAGATGGATACCAATAATGATGCAAGAGTCTTGCAGTGTATATATCATGTTATTGGGTAACATCTCAAATGATACCAAAAACACGACAAGCGCAAGTACATGACGGCACAGGACAGCATTTTAGGGGTCATGTAGGATATGTGTCTAGCTAGGGCGGTGAGCTTGTATGGTGCCCTAGTGGGCCTTGAGTACGAGGGTTACTTAGGAGACCTTTTGGTCTTCGACTATAAAAAAAACAAAAAATGCAAAATGTTATGTGAATCACATTCAAACCAAGTTTGGAGCAAACATGAGCAAACACAATTTGCATGGTAAGACGACGGATGATGTTATTACATCAAAACATATGAGAACGGTAAGAAACAGCAAAGTGGTGGCATAACGCTTTTGAATCGCGCAGGCATTAGATAACGAAACTGTTATTGAACCCATGTGGAAACTCGGATATTCTAATAGCTTGGGGGCACACACGGCGCAATCACATGCCAGCAGCAAACAGGTGCGCTTATGTTAGCAAACATTTGTTCATCCGATCCGACTATGTGACTATCAATGTTCTTCCATAGATTTATAATGTTATAATGGTTTCTTTCGCATCCACTCATCATACAACAATACCGTCAACCTTCCTTGCGGCATTTTTTTGATCATTCATGCAATATTGTTGGCGGATTGGGGTTTATCAAGCTCGGTGAATGTTCGCACCATTGCACGGCTGCAAAATGCCAACCACGTGGTGACCCGCCCCAAAATCATTCGATACCTACTCGTGCATTCAGGAATGAATAGTTTAGGTCTTCGCGGCATCACCACAACATGTTTCTCCGCATTTGCGCGCATCACGGGGTGTGTGCTCGATATGCAATATATTCAAACAATAATTTCAAACAATAATGCTCAGATTAAATGGGGCTTTACGATAATGATAATAAACTACAAACAAATAATTGAATGCTTAGTAAACTCAAAACAAAATATAAATATAAGAAATAATAGAAGGAAGATTCATACAACAATAGTTACATTAAAATGCGTGGCTATAGTAAATAGCTGTAATTAAAAAGAACCTGAGATAGTTTTATTGATATACGATGGCTAACGTTAATGTTTGAAAGAGTAGAACAAATAATTCAATGGTAGAAAGTATAGTTAATAAGAAAGATATATCCGATAGAAATAAATATAAAAGTAATGAGGATATAATATAACCTAAACTCAGAATATATAATAAGCAATTAGTAAATAAGGCAATTAAACTAAATAAAAGTGAAATAGAATTAGCTCTATTTTTTACGATTACTCAGTCGACGCTGACATACGTGCACATGTCGCACCTGCCAATGGCTTGGCATCAACGTGCATGCAGAGCAGAGGCGTGTTTCAAAGCCATGTGCGTACTGTTGTTGCCCACAGCTGTGTAAACGAATGTGTCGACGCCCCGGCGCCCTCAATGGTTCTTTAATTTCCGTAAATAAATCTAAGCCAAAAATAAATAATTGAAAACAGTGCAACCGGGCAAAACGCTCCAACGACGGATTTCTTCCAAATCCTTCATCAATACACTTCAAAAGGTTTCTCCTCAGATTACTTTTCGACAAAAAAACGCAGAACAAAACACTCCAGCATGGAAAGAAAATGCTTTATTTGAAGGCCTCATGCCTATCCCCTTCCTTACAATCTTGTACGTGGCTTGCTTAGGGAAAACATGCTAAGCACAACAGGTATGTATGGGAATGTCTCAAAACCAGGGTGCTCAACACGATGCCGAAATCTATGTTCTTGTTGGAAGATTCAAGCATGTGTGGGGCATCCCTAGTTGAGACATCCCCTATTCGAGTCTTACACTGGGAGCTGCATGTGCCATGTAATATCCTTGCAATATCTGTAATTCGTGACTGCGTGTCTTGTATGTAATCTATGTAGTCACAATGTCACGCCATAAAATGATTCTGTTCTACGATATAAGTAAGTTTGTATATATGCATGTATACATGCATGCATGCATGCATGTTTGCAAAAGTGATGGATGGATGGGTGGATGGATGCATGGACGGATGTATGTAGGTAGGTAGGTAGGTAGGCAGGTCGGCAGGCAGGTAGGTAGGTCAGGTAGGTCTGGATGTATCCGCATGCGTTTGTAGGCTAAGTAGATAAGTGGTAGGTATGTAGGTTGTAGGTACACAAGCATATCTATCTATCTATATATATATATACATACAGTAATACAATAAACATGTTTATTGAAAAGGTGTGGTTGTAAATGGACGTAGATGGGACATACGTATCATACGGAGGCAGAGTAGCCTTGAATTGATAATGTGAGTCTAGATATGTGTATGTGCCGGCCTTGTGCGTGTGTGTGTGTATATATAGTAAATGGTGTGTATGCGTTCTTTGTGGAATACAACTCTGCGTGTGCGCAGCTGCATTTTGCAACATGTATGTATCATGTATGCGCGTCCGTCTGTATGTACATATTTTGTGTATATATATGCATATGTGTGTGCATGCAGTGCAGTTCAAACAAGTGTGTCACAAGAATGCTTGTGGCACATGTCGTGCTTGCTCCTTCCTGAGAATGTGTATGTGTGCGTGTGCACGTGTATGTATGTATGTATGTACTACTACAACGCAACGCAATGTAACGTTGCATCACGTCATGCAATGTAACGTAATGATATTTAATTCAATGTCGAAATCTCGTCTTGGACAGAGAAAACATGAGGAAATGTTTCTTTTGCCGAAAAAAACAGAAAAACAATAAGCAACAAAGACCCGAGTCCAGACTCAAAACATGAAAACAAGAATAAACAAACGTCCAATGATTTGCAGGGATCTTTTGTTTAGTTGTTTTGCTTGTTTTATTCTCTTGATTGATTCCTGTTTTTTGTTTTTTATTCAAGACGACCGCATATTCTCTGTGTAGATGCAACCAAGAGTTTACATAAACTTTATGTGATGTGATGCGATGTGATGCGATGTGATGTGGTGCAAGTACTGCAGGAGGCTGCACACGAAGTTTGTCTTACTCCTTTCCAGGTATGTGTGTGTGCGTTTACGTGCACATGTATTTTTGTATGTATGTACGTAGGTGTCTATGCATGCATACATGCATGGATGGATGGACGCAGGGACGGATGGATGAACAGACGGATGGATGTGTGTGCATGCGTATTTTTATCTGTGGGTATTGCAGTGGTTGTTTGCAAGCGTCGCGCATTTTGGCACACTCGACCTGTTGCATGGATTATGTATATGTTTTGGTTTGTATGTTTGTTTGTTTGTCCGTGTTTGTCCGTGTGTGTCTTTGCTTGCGTGTTTGTTCCCTTGTTTGCTGATTTGTTTATGTTGTTTGGTTGTTTGGTTTGCTTGTTTGTTTGTTTCCTTCTTTGTTTCCATATTTCTTTGTTTGTTTGCTTGTTTGTGTTATTTCAACACATGTTTTCTACTCCGGTCTTTGCCATCACATGCCCTCAGCCCATTCCATCTTATCACTAGACTATATAAATTTGTATTTCTACTTATCTTTGTGGAGCATGGCCCTGATATGAAATTCCTATGCTACCATATCATGTCAACTGCGGCATCAATGCCCACAGGGATCTTGCACGCTAGCGCAGGCCCACCCCAGAAAACGTTGTTTGTGCACACTAGCACACTAGGGCAAGCTCGGCCCTGGAAACATTATTGACGTGACATGCTATGTAAGCTGGAGCGCCAGTGCCCCAAAGAGATCTTGCACGCTGGGGCAAGCCCGCCCCTGGAAGAGTTGTTGACACATGGTATCAGCTGGGGCGCCAGTGCCCCAGAGAAATTGTACACTAGGGCAGCGCCGCCCTAGGAAGAGCTGTTTGCATAGTATGCTTGCTGGGGCGCCAGTGCCCCAGAGAGATTTAGGGCAGCTTGAGTTGTTGATACTAGTGTAGAAATCTCTCTGGGGCAGTGGCGCCCCAGCAATCATACTATGCAAACAGCTCTTCCTAGGCCGGCGCTGCCCTAGTGTACAATTTCTCTGGGGCACTGGCGCCCCAGCCGACACCATACGTCAACAACTGATCCTGGGGCGGGCCTGCTCTAGTGTGCAGAAATCTCTCTGGGGCACTGGCGCCCCAGCAATCATACTATGCAAACAGCTCTTCCTAGGGCGGCGCCGCCCAAGTGTACAATTTCTCTGGGGCACTGGCGCCCCAGCCGACACCATACGTCAACAACTGATCCTGGAGCGGGCCTGCTCTAGTGTGCAGAAATCTCTCTGGGGCACCGGCGCCCCAGCAATCATACTATGCAAACAGCTCTTCCTAGGGCGGCGCCGCCCTAGTGTACAATTTCTCTGGGGCACTGGCGCCCCAGCGACACCATACGTCAACAACTCTTCCTGGGGCGGGCCTGCCCTAGTGTGCAGAAATATCTCTGGGACACTGGCGCCCCAGCAATCATATATTCAAACAGCTCTCCAGAGGGTGGCGCTGCCCTAGTGTACAAAATTTCTGTGGGGCACCGGCGCCCCAGCTGGACCTTGTACACTAAGGCAGGTCCGCCCAAGGAAACATTGTTAAAATACTATGTCAGCTGGGTCACCAGTGCCCCACAAAGATCTGAGATGTTCACACAAATCGTATGCATCAGGGCGGGCCCGCCTTAGGAAGAGTTGTTACCAAAGTACATACTTTGAACCGCACCATGTTTGTAGGTGCCTATCGCTGGCTATAGATTCATACACGCACACATTTGCGGAAATGCAACTATCAATGCATACATCTACGTGCTGACATCGGGACGATGGAACTTGGGTACTGCTAGTATTTACCTATACTAGGGGAAGGCTCGGGACATTTGAAGTGGGGCCTTCCTGCCAAATAAAATGCCCAACGGTCTGTCTATCTTCTAATACTTTATTGTGGCTTCTTGCCACTGCCACAGCTTAAAATAGGTTTTCTGCGCCCCTTGCCCCACATGAATAACGGAATGGGTTGCCAGACCGTTGCAAACCCAAGCCTTCACCCACTAAACCTCATGGTCAAAATACCATGCAAAGTGTCCATGCTTTCAACCTTTACCCACCACAGGGTGGGCACACAAGCGAAAGCATCTGCTCTCATGGGGCAAAAGCGTTTGTACAAAGATGGTAGTCGCAAACCACACACATATTTCTATTCGCGCAACAGGTATCCATGAAGGTCTCATTTCACAAACAATTACGTTTTCAACCGGATGCTGGGCAACCACAATCTAAATCCGTGTGATGAAAATATACATGCCTCTCTTTAGCAAAAAGGTTGCCCAAAATGGTGTCTGCGAAGCAAAACCCATGGTTTCAAAAGTATCTGCAGCTTTTTTTGCATGAATGAATGTTTTCAACAATCGCAGGGAGAAAAAATGCTGTTATGAGCACACTGTGTGATGTAATAGCTTTCTCTCCAGGAAAAACGTGTTCAAAGATCGTTTTTGCAGATCAATATCAATGCTTTCATCCACGAAAAGGTATCCGCAAGTTCCAAATGCATATAAATGAGCATGTGTTGAACAGGTGTGGAGAAAGAGCAGGTTGTTATAAACACACACAGCATGTGATGAAAATATCCTGCTCCGCTTTGGCAAAAGAGTTGCCAAAGATGGTTCTGCATGAAAAACACGTATTTTCCTCCCTAAAAGTACCCACGACATCTCTTACTGAGTCTTACTGCATGAATGTTTTTTGATGGCCTAAACGAGCATGATAGTGTGGTTACCTACTCCAACAAATATCTGTTGCCCTATGATGCACATCACCTGAAATAAATATTAAACATATATGCTGAAAGGATCTCATCTAGCCTGCAAATTAAAAGCACTCATAATGTCATATATGGTGTGGTTGCTGTGGCACTGGGCCACCACAGAGTATACACACAAGTGAGCTGTTTTAACAATTACCTGTTGGTGTTTTGGGTATTGAAGGATAAAACGAATAGCTGTGTTCAGAAAAATGGTTGATCGCACCTGCAAATGCGACCAAGTTGCAACGCATTCCTACCCACAAATAGGTAGAAAACTAGACTTTTGAGTGCTCGTGCAACATGAGTCTTACACCAGAAAGCGCATGTACATTGTCATCTTTCCTCTCAGACTTTACATGCAATGCCAGGCTATGCCACTGGGGCACCAAAACAGCTTAGTGCCCTAGTTCAAGGGGTACCAAAGAAAGACCCCTAAAACGGTCCACTTTGGACATCATTACATGCAACTGACTCAGCTGCGGCAGCATCTTCTGTTGCCGCAATCCCACTAAATCCAGTTAAATGGTGCAGTTATGGCCCTTCACCAGTTATAAGTACTTATAACCCCATTTATGGAATGTATAATCCCATTTATAACATTTTATAACCAGTTATAACTAATAAATGACCATAACCCTGGTTAATTAAATCCCATGTGTCCATAGTTCTTGGAAAATTATAAGGATTCACTAACCTGAAATAAGGATCTCTTGGGATAATTCCCCTCACTAACCAGAGGTCGTTACCCTCTGGTAAACTAACATAATTATGGAAAATCACCATTGTTAATGGGAAAATCCACTATAAATGGCCATTTTCAATAGCTATTTTGACATAACCAGAGGGTATAATTCACCCAGATAGGTTTACTCCCCGAACCAATCATCAGCCAAGCGCGTTTTTGAACACATGGCCTGCTTGCCCACGAAGCCACAGATCTTCAAATGCTGCATCAGCCTGTTTGGGGTTTGCTATGTTGATCCATACCGATTTCATGGTTACCACAGTTACCACCATAAATTCACCAACAACCATGGGGATTCAATGCGGATATAATGGGGATATAACCAGCCAGACAATTGAAGGGAAACGCCCATATTTTCCCTATCGAAACTGCCATCATTGGGGGCATGAATTCGGGCCCATTCCGCTGATGCTGGTTTAAAACAAACAAACAACTCCATTAGTAGGTAGCTAAAACCCAAGTTCCAATGGCCTATCTTGAGACCTGGTCTTCCAGAAGTCCCAGCCATGCTGGCCCCGAAAACCAGCCATTCTTAGAGATCACCCGTCGCGACGCTGGTCCCTTTCAGCTTATGGGAGTGCTACCCCTCTAAAGTAGTTGCAAAAAATCGTAAACCCGACAGTTGTATAATGACCCAGTAATTAGCACCAACTTCGCAAACAACCTGGGAACCAGCTTGTTGGCTGGCAATCCCAGAGGATTCCCCATTTGTTGGTTATAAGTTACCCTCTGGTAAACGAACATAACTATGGAAAATCACAATTTTTAATGGGAACATCAACTATAAATGGCCATTTTCAATAGCTATGTTAGTTAGTTTACCAGAGGGTATATGTCTCCAGTTTTCTCAAAAGTACCCCCTTATGTTTGGTTTTATCTGCTTAAACCACCATTTCATGACATATTCCCATCGAAAAGCCATCGTTGGTCAACATGCAACATATCCCATTTTATCCCCATTGCATCCATGTTTGTTATATTTATCATTATTTATCACCACATCATACTAAGCTGGCTAAATCTCAATCCCACTTCACCACCATCATTTTTCAATAAAACCCCCATGATTTTCCCCTCTTGGTGCCGTCCCAGCTCTGCCCTGCCGCCCAAAGACATGACCATTTCGCCCTTCCAAAGCCGCCCGGCAGCGCCATCGGCGATATCTGCGCGAGTGACCTCTCGTGCAGGCCACACGGCTACTTGCTTGGCGAACTGCCCAGTTCTCTACGGTGGGACGAGGGTGGTGATATATGGATTCTGGTTGGTGGTTTTAACAATCTTGAAACATATTAGTCAACGGGAAGGATTATCCCATATATTATGGAAAATAAAAAATGTTCCAAACCAATCAGCCATATATGGATATTCATATGGGGTCTAACACCTTTTTAAGTTAGTACGTGGGATCATTTACCTTTGACGTGATCTTCAACCTTTCCGTGTGGCACTAGTGTAAGCCATACTGGTTTGCTGCGGAGTCCGTCCACAAAGATTCTCTCGATCCGAGGCTTTCCTGGCCTGAAAATGGGAGCAGCAACACAATGACCGTCGCACCGCATCAAACTTGGCAATCGCCAGTTCGACGGCGTTAGATCTTGCGCTGTGAAGATCAGAAGACAAATCGTCCGCCTTTTCGACGGCTTCTTGGAAGGTTCCCGCTGAAAACCTCAAATCCCTGCCGGCTTCTGTCAAACCAGCATTGAGCCCGGTCATCAAGGGCACAGCCTGACAGCATGCCTGAAAATACGCTCCATGGGTGCGACGTGTAGGGAGGCAAGGTCCAGAACCAGGGTGAACATGGTGAACTAACCCACTGGGATGAACCACCAAGTAACAAGCTCTCATCACTGGGTTGAAAAAAAATAATTCCACCAAGTTTTGGCGGATATGAGTGGATAGTGAACTTCCAAACTCCCAAGAATGGCCAGGTCTATGTTCATGAGATGATAATGGAAAATCATGGAACATCTACCTCACCAAACATTTCCTTATCCTGTTTCCAACTGGTGATTGACAGTGCTTCGCATGAGCAATTTGGATTCTTGGATTCCAAACGGGCCCAAACCTCCAATTCGTCAAGTTTAAAAGATTGCCTCTTGGTGGGTTAAAAACAATTGAACCCTTCTTTTTTGGCATTTCACAAGGTTGCCCAACCAAGACTTAAGCCAACATCACGGTAAGCCTTGCGGAGAAAGTCCAAGATCTTGTCGGCTGGCAGGAAGCCGTCTTTCACACTCAAGGATTCCTGGGTGGCCAGTAATCATTCCCGAACTGTCACTACTGGGTAAGGCGCAAGGATTTAAAGTGGCCCCTGACGACAAAACCACAAACATAAATTGGTGCGTTCCCTGGCTGCGTTTGGCTTTGAAACACCGAGGTTGCATAAGTTTGGTGGTTTCACCCCCAGGAACAAATATGCAATTATGCCCGTCAGACTCGTCCTCCCGCCTAGGCATGGAATAAATATGAAACCACCGTTCAGATTCAGATTTTGATATGCACCAATTCAGCTTCCAAGGCGATAGGTTTCAAAGTGTGCCATGTCCACAAAACCGTTTGATCTTCGCAGAGTTCCACCCGTCCATATATTCGACTAGCCTTGCGGGGAGTTCAGCTAGCGGTATCGCCCCAGAGAGATGAATTGTCTTCATCCACCTTGCCTGACCTGCTGCTGTTCCGGTTCATGGTAGGCAAGACGGAGGTTGACAACTCCGTCTGCCCATGGTCCTCTGCCTTGCAGCCCCTCGGAGAGGTGTTGCCATTGAACTCTAGTGATGATGTGGCAACCCAATCTGTGGACGAAAAGCTCCAAGGTAGGAGAACCGAGATGCCATCGTAGAATCGTTGCACAGGGCTGGTGGTGGTGGGATAGTGGTGCCACCGGTGTTCCACTTGAAAGCACCCTTCAGAAGGTCCCATGTTCATTGAATACACTGCATCCCCATGATATTCTTTTGAAGGCCATTTTGAAGGTAAAATACAATACATAATCTGGTTGGTGGTATACCTACCCCTCTGAAAAATATGAAAGTCCGTGTTGGGATGATTATTCCCAATATATGGAAAATGAAAAATAAATGTTCCAAACCACCAACCAGTAATTGTTCTAGCTGCATTGTGTTTGGATATTGAAGCCACCAGCTCAATGAGTCATCCACAGATGGTGGTTTCTGCCCATTGGGATCATCATCACAAATAGGGTTGAACATAAAGCGATTTGAAACCACCAACTAGTAACTAGTACAGTAACCCGCAAATAGATTCAACAAATAGTTGGACACCTGGAGATGTTTGGGTATCATCCAAACATCATCCTGGAAACTCACAGATTTCAGCATCTTAGGGCTTGCTACAGACCAATTTCAGCATTTGGGAACTGTTGAGCTCGATCATCTGAAAAAATGGAAATTGAACATTTTTTGGATCTCAAATGATGGTTGGGGAAAAAACACTTGAAAAAATATGCCATTTGGATCATCATTTGATCATCATTTGAGATCCAAAACGGATCATCATTTGGATCTCGAACTACATATCATCCGTTTTTCAACAAGATGATGTTAAGTCATTCAAGGACATGCCAGAAGGGAGATGAAAGGAGTCGTTGCAGCCGAAGCGTCAAATTCTTTCATGACGATGTCACGACTCACAGAGTTTCCCGAACCGTCCACCGTCATGGGGAAACCGATGTTCTTCAGGATGCTTTCCTGAGGAAAACTGGGCTCATGCAGGTTGCTCAAAACATGCGCGACCTGAGGAAAACCATCCTGGGCTACAGTAGAAGTAGCCATGGGGATTTCTGTATCAGGATTGTTCCTTTATGTTCCTTTATTTTTTTGGGGATTTGCTGTAAGCATCAGCTTTGTTCAGTTTCTTTTCACTTGTTCATTGTATTTGAAGCAAGTGCTGGAGGATACGACCCCAACCATCGGAATACTCAGCAAATGGAGGCCCTGGATCTGATATCTAGATATTGGGTAAATTGTTTTAAAGGAACCCATACCTTTGGCTGATCATCCCCCATTTAATTTATTCCCATGAGAGGGCTAGGCTTCCCCAAGCTTCACAAAAGAGTCGAAGAGTTTGTTGGTTTGCATTGCATCCCTTCTGCACTCGCTGCGCAAAAGTTACTGTATGTAGATACTCCGATGCTTCTAATATTAGGTTCCTCCTCACATGGTACACAGCCCATATGCTCCATGTATGGAATATTTACCAACATTTGCCCTAAAAATATCTAAAAATCACCCAAGTGGAGGTAAATATGCCAGCACCATGGAGCATATGTGTATGGGTACCTGAAAACATATAGCCACCAAAGACTCCATTGCTCCCCACCAAATGCGATGCTTCAAGAGCTCATGAACCTCGGCGAAGTCATTTTGGTTGACCCTGAGGCTGAAAAATGTCAGGTCAATGGCTTAGCGGTGTGGGAAAAATAATCCAACCAAATGGTGGATTCTCACTTGCCATGATTTTTCACATATCTGAATATCCACAGATTTATCTCATTGAGCACTTCGATGACTTCCCACGTTCTTGTTCATGACTTCCAAGCACTTCCATATTCTTGCATTTGCTTAAGAGGGCAATGTTTTAAAGAAAAAACTGAAGACAATTCCAGGGACATTTCCCAAATGATGGGTGTTCCATTCGGAACATTGAAACATGACTTCAATGATCTTCATATATCTTGAGCAAATTGAACAGTATGGTTACATTATTCTATGAATACAGTACATCATTAACCCATAGGATCCATGTATGGTATATATGATAACATGGATCCCATCAATATACCCCCGTCATGTTACCATATATAGCAGCACCATGGATCCTATGGGTAATGTCAAAGCCAATCCAAGGGCTTGTCTCGGTCTATTGCGACTAACCTGGGCTCTGTTAGGCCATACAGTACATACTGCGATAGATGGTTTATTCCATAGGATTTCAACCATCCAAGGTGCAGGATTTCGTCCATCTTCTAGTGGATTCTACTGGTTGATTCCTCAACTCGTTCCAATTTTTTGTGTTGCCTGTCAACCAAGCCCCATAGTGGGTAAAGTCCCCCGGCACACAATCCGGAACACCCCGGATGACTAGTTATGACCACTGGGTGCAGCAGTTGACCTGTCGAGTTTTGCTGCGTTTTGGTACATTGATACACTAGCTGCGGCTGTGCAAATGAGGTGGCCCTCTTTGTCACCCAGCAGGGACAAGCAATGAACCTATAGCTACTCTCTAATGGCAAACGCAAGTTTTGCTTTAATTACTGGGATTTGCTACTATTCAAGTATATAATAGTACACATTAGTACACACTACACACACACATATATATATATATATATAAATAAATATATATATATATATATATATTATGTGTGTGTATATCCAACTATCACATTAATCAACCATTCACATTGTGTTTTGCCAATGTGAAGAGGTTGTGCCCCCGAAGCAAAACTCCACCCTTGAATGTCCAGGGTACAAAGCCTTCCAAGTCCCTTGGGTCTACGATCGGGTCCTCACAGGGCCACATGGCCACAAAACCACGAGGAAACATTCCGCAATTTGGGCTTATGGTTTCACTATGTTTCAAGAAGCAAAACTGTTGGCTTCTCAAATTATGGACTTGTTTTGGCGAAAAACATTAAAAAAAAAAACAACATTTCACAGACACGTATTACAGTATGCTGTTTGGAACATCAACTGGGAGTTGAACATCTGGAGAATTGCCATCGGATACCCCAACATTTTCAGACAGAAAATACGGTAGAACTATGGCTTTCTTAGGATAAGCCAAAAGGTGAAGCCGCAAAAATGTTGCTTTGTGAAGCCATCAACTACTTCGTATTCTTTTTCAGAGGAACATCGTGGCACCAGTCTGACCATCCTTTGGAAGCACGAAGCAGTCCTTCACATCATGACCTTCTTCATCTTCTCGCTTCCAATCGCTTACCAGACCTTCCACCCGATGGAACAAGCCGTTGTAGTGAGCAGCCTGAAATGGCTGCGAACAAATGACGAGAAGCTTTAGGAAGCCGCAACATGGACCGGTAGAAAAACAATGTGTGGGGTGTGGATAGCTCGGATTGTATATGTTTGTTTTTTTTTCCATCATTATATCCCAAACACATGCTGTGTGATAAAGAACATGATAACTAACAAACAAGAGAATTTAGGGGTATCCAAGTTTCAAACAAACCCATATGGCCAGGAGTTATGGCTGTCGCACCAGGTTGCGTCACCAGGTTGCGGATGGTTGCGGAATCAGGGCATAACTAATGATCTTGTTTGGTTATTTAGAAAATAAGATGGGACATTTGCAAATGGATCAAAACCCATTGTTTATAGATGTTTATAGTATAAACCTGGTTACAATAGTTGGCAAGTGGAATTGTTTTGACCACTGCCATTTACGGAAAGAAGACGCTGGGATCCCAAATAATTAGTTGACATACTTGGGCCCTGGGGTTAGGAAACTGGTTAGTAGCTTAGAACTGACGAAATAAGTCAGTTCTAATAGATTCAGATTTCACCATCTGATCCGTGTCATCTCCTGACTCTGAAAAAGTTCAAAAGGCAAACTGCAAATGATGACATTCCTGTGCCAACCTCAGATTCATCCCTTCTCCTCATATTATATAAAGGGAGGGGGATGTTGTGAGCGCCAAAATGTTTGCATTTTTGACATTTCATTTCTGCAAAAGATACTAAACCCTGTTCTTTCCAGAACCAAACATTGTTGCTTCTGTAACAAAAGCAACACTCCTTTCTGTATATAAAATATATTAAACACCCTCCAGAGTCACCATAGTGGATGCGGTGGACTGCCATTTTTTGGGTTACATTGTATGGATCATCCACATCCCACATGTTTTTTTCCTACACCTGCTCCTAGGTACCCATAGAATGTTGCTATGTTACCTCACAATTTTATTGCGCTTGCACGCGCTTGCCCATTTTTAGGGCTGCTCGGCAGGTCCCGTTAGTCCCGTTTCACCTGGATCTGTGGTACAATCAGCAAGTCTGAACACCAAAAGCCAGGGAATAGGATGCACATCTTGATATGTACCCTCTGGTGAACTAACATAGCAATGGAAAATCACCATTTTTAATGGGAAAATCCATTATAAATGGCCATTTTCCATTGCTATGTTAGTTCACCAGAGGGTATTGGTATATAGGTTCTAGGAAGTTCTAGAATGTTCTATTCATTTCAAATCCGATTGGAAACCGTCTTAGTTTCATGTTCTTTTTCCAATCAAACCATATGTTTTACCAACTGGTTGGTGGTATACCTACCCCTCTGAAAAATATGAAAGTCAATGGGAAGGATTATCCCGTATATTGTGGAAAATAAAATTCATGTTCCAAACCACCAACCAGCCAATAATAAAACCCATGGTATACCCCAATTCAGGCATCTCTCCAGGACCTCAGCAGTCAGGGTGCATTTCGGCGCTGAGCGGTTCGCTCCACCACACCGATATCTGCCAGAAAACTCATCAGTCCGTCCTCAGTCAGAACGGAGCGAACGTTCGCTGGGAAATCCGGGGAATTTGTTTCAAGGTGATGGGCCCTGGGAGTTAACTGGTTAGTAACTATAGCTTAGAACTGACTCATAGCTACCACTTAACTTAGCAAAAAAAAACAAATCACTGACCACCTGCTGGTTAATTGATGTTGATTGTATATAGATACTATGGTGGGTAGAATAAGTCATTTGACTTTTAGGGCAAACCACAATTTACAGGTGCTATTTGGCAACAATGCACTTGGAATTGTCCAATTGACATGATGGTCATAAATTTGGCTCGAATTTGGCCATTTGATTGGACACATTTATGCTAAGGTTGCCCTTGCAATTTTGAGTCAGCATGACATAGTCAGCAAATTGATCTAAGGGATGCAACCTAATGATGGGGAGAAGGGTAGAAAAGGTCCGACGGACCGACTATGGCACTAACATAAACACCATGAATTGAACAAACAAACACCATGAATTGAATAAACACCATGAATTGAACAAATACCGGCTAGCTAGGACTAGGACCATGAATTGCTATTGAACAAACGATCCCAATTTGCTCTAGCCGACTTCACTCAAAGTATCGAAACTGTTCAATCAACACATTGCCTCAGAGACACCTCAAATTACCATGGTTTACATTCATGTTCTCCATGTTCTCCATGTTCTCCATGCAATCAATTGAATATTTCAGTATCCTAAACTGGCGGTACTGTATATACAATATCATTTTTAATCAAACAATTGCAAACAAATGGAGGTACTCTACAATGATCAAGCTATATTATGCTATATTTTGGGGGCATATCCCCTTTCATTAGCCACGTTTAAAAGGCACCGAGAAACGGGATCGTTCTGTCGATTCAACGTCAGGCGTTGCTTCACCTGGCGGCTCCGGTATCCCAGAAGTAAAAGCAGCGGAAAAACAAAACCTCTGAACAAGAATGCACCTGGTTGGTGGTATACCTACCCCTCTGAAAAATATGAAAGTCAGTTGGGATGATTATTCCCATATAATATGAAAACATAAAATTCATGTTCCAAACCACCAACCAGATGTACGAGTATATATCCTCCAGTAAATTAACATAGACCCTGCCAGATAAGGGTTGGAAGATTAGTTTCCACCCAAAATTGATCATTTTCGGGGTCTATGCTAGTTGAGCAGAAGGTAATATGTATACGAGTCTTGTTTCGCCAACCATTTATTAATATCTTCCTAATCACCCCAAAATCAGAAGCAATTATTACCATATTACTAGTTGGATTACTATCGAGTGTAAACGATAGACTATCCAATTATTGCGGTACACCCAAGGACATTGAACAATCACAACCTCCCCGCAATATCTTACATAATCTTACTATCTGGATTGGGTGGCAAATGTAGAACCTCCAGGGTGGATTTTCCAGCCTTTGAGAAAGAACACCGGGGGATAGTGGGTAGTCTCAACATGGCAACTGCCTCATAGATCTTTCGAAGCTTTCAATGTTGGAGTTCTACCATGTTCTACCTTCAATTTTAGATTTGTATAGGTTTGTCATGATGTGCCCATTTAGATGCATTGTTTGTGCCATTTAGATCCGTTATTTGTCCATTTAGGATCTGTTTTGCAGGACAATCAACGAAAGAACAGGAAAGAACAGGAACCATCTTTCAGGTTCCTGCAGCTGCTTTCGGCAGAACCTTTCTTTGTCGACCGAGTTTCGCGTTGCTGGTGAGACGTGGCCACCGTGCTGTGCTGTGCGAGTTTTTTGCGCAACATCTTTGACACGAACTGAAACGTCTTTCCAAACGAGTAGCGGGTCATTGGCACATCAAAAGACTAGATCATTCTTGTTCATCATATTTCATCTATGGCAATCTGCATGGTCCTTTTGCTGACGCTTTTGACCATGAAGGGGGGCTGCTTACCACAGATCATTCATGCAAATAGATAAAAAAAACACAATTTCAGCTCGAAATCGGGTTAATTAATATCATAATACATGTGTCCATTAAATTTCATTAACATACATGTTACATATCCATTAATTAATATATCCACTAGTCATCCAGTGGAATCTACAAAATGTAATTAGGATCCACTTCTCAATAAATGAAATTGATTACTATCCATTGACATTGGATATCACTGGATATTCATATGATATCTTACCGTATTTCCACCAAAGTTAATATCATCATGTATCCGTTAATTAATGAATCCGCTAACATATCCATACCTATCCGTCACACCAGTTATTGTAATTAATTGTCATTGTGGTGACTTGACCATTCCAATCCATATTAAACATGTTTAAAACATCAAATGCCTATAGTCAAAATACTTCAAGTACAAACACTTATACTATCCCATGGTTTATGATGGAAACTTTCAAATGGATGATTTCTCTCGGTACCCCCATGACTTAGGAAACTTCCACATACATATAGTAATATTAAATATTCATATGCAACATCTATATAATGGATATTAATATGGTACATTATTATACTTAGATATTATTAATCCATTATATAGATGTCCATCCCTATAAATCCCTATTAATGGATTGACTACTGCTGGTTGCTTAGTAGTATTTCCCAAAATGGATAGTCAGAATCCCCAACACAGGGTAGTTTTATCCAAAGCACCAACTCCTATTATTTTTTTTAAAATGGATTGAAAACAAGGGGTACCCCCATGACTTAGGAAACCTCTATGGTGGGAAAAGTTACGAAAACATGGTTTATCCCATCATTATATAATATGGATTAATATAAGCAATGGATGTTACACGTATATCTATCAATATCCTATAATATATCTATTAACCATCATAAACCATCATAAACCATCATTGACCATGATTAACCATGATTAACCATTATTAACCATATAATGATGGTACAATATATTTTTTATCCCATAAGTCACTGGATTTCAGCCCCTCACAGCAACGGCAGCAACGCCAAGATCTGCTCTCGCGCCGCGCTCGACGTCGACGTCGACGTCCGCAGCTGCTGCCGCAGCGCTGAAGGTGACGGCGCCGGGCCGTCGAAGCCCAGGGGGGAAAGGCCCCAGCCTTGGACGCCAGGATGAATGGAGCCTTTGCCCAGCCAAAAATGGGAGAAACATGGGAGAACATATGAGAAAATGGTGGTTTTGACATGTTTTAACCAGAAAACATGATGTACAAGTGGATGTGAATGAAGATTTTAAGCAACAAAGTTGGGATTTAGATGGGTTTAGCCGACAAACAAACACATTCAGATGTGATTTAATGGTAGCCATGTTGGCTTCTACTCATCCAAAATGGAACAACAACGAGTAAAGTAGGTTTACGGCCAATGAACATATATACAGAGTCTGGAGCCTGGAAAACCACCATGTGTCTTTTTTGCCAGGGCCTCTCTAAGGTAGTGGTTTGACAGACAAGTTACCTAAGTGAACTATGTATAATTCAGGTAATTTTTATCCTAAGTGAACTATATATAATTCAGGTAATTTTTTATGTATCATATTTTATGATAACTATAAGTAAGCTATCATAAGTGAACTATCATCACATATCCTAAGGTAGGGATGTTCAGACCAACCCAACTTGGAGACGCCGCAGCCCAGCAGAGCAGCTGTCGGTGTTCAAGCCATGTGCGTTGCGATACATCACCTCAGTGGGAAGCCGAAGAGTTGCTGTATTTTGGGGAGTTACCCCAAGGCAAAAACAACCAATATTATATGTCTATATTCCATGTTTCATTATATAATATTCTATGAAACATGGAATATAGACATATACAATATTTCTATGAAACATGGAATATCGAAATATTATATCATGAAATATATGAATATAGACATATTAATGATACCAACAATATAGGAACAATATATATATATATATGGTACCAAGGAATATAGGAATAGTAATGACATATAGAACCAACAACATGAACCTGGTTGGTGGTATACCTACCCCTCTGAAAAATATGAGTTCGTCAGTTGGGAATATGAAATTCGCAATATATGGACAACTAAAATTCATGTTCCAAACCACCAACAACATGAACAAAGCGGATATTAAGCTGTAAGTGAACGAAGTACCAGTACGTTGAATATTCCCAGATTATGATGGGAACACAAGCATGAACCAATATATGTTGGGGTTCTACTTGGAAATTCAGTGAACCAGGGAGCTAAGTGGATATCTTATATATATACAAGCGTTGATATGTCATTTTTGCCTATTCCAAAGACCTGGTGGAAATCATGTAAAACCAATGGGGTTGCATCCCAATAAAAATCAATGGGTTGTAGTAGCTCTGGAAATTATGGTGGGTCTTTGAGCCCCGCAGCCCACCAGCTGCCTTTTGGCATTGCTTCGATGTTTTTCTAAAATTTCCGTCGTTGTTTTTCTCTGTCTTTCTTCCTTGTGCCAATGGGAGATCTTCAGGATCCTAAAATGGAGGTACGTTAGTACCATATAAGGCCATATTTTGGGGGAATATTCCCTTACATAGGCCTTACATAGGGCCTTATATATGGTAGGTACCTCCAATTTAGGTTCCTGGAATGGCCATTGATTGCTTGCCGTTTAGCCGTTCTCTGTTACTGCATCTCTCTATCACTCTCTCAGCTATTTATCTCTCTTTATTTTTCTTCCGCCCCGTCGTTTTCAAGCCCATAACTCATTCACTTTAAAGATACAACAAAATGAATTAGAGACATGAATAGCCTTATTATACAGTATATACCAAGTAATTGAGGCAAATAGCAAAATAACACCTTTTCCTGGTGCTTAATTTCCTTTAATCAATCCCATTAATAAATCACATTATATAAAACACCATATTTTGGTTGGTTAATCTCATATAAAGCCCATTTTTTCATCACATTATATAAAACACCATATTTTGGTTAGTTAATCTCATATAAAGTCTAATACTATTAAATCACAATTTTTGTTGCTTAAATCCCATATTCCCATATAAATCCCATATTACATCCCTCGTTTCATCGCCTAGCCACGGCTTCCACCAGCACCCACGCCGCACTGTCCACATCGAGGCGTTCCGCGCAGAGCCGCAGCAGCAGTTCGTAGGCCGCACTTCGGTGCGGAGTGGCTGCAGCCATCCAGGCCTGGACGAACAAACCTGAGGCAAATCAAAGGCAAGTTTGGCAGGATTACCCTCTGGCAAACGTTTACATAACGAACTGGAAAATCATTTTTTTCCATGGGAAAAGTCACTCTTTCTATGGCCATTTTCAATAGCTATGTTAAATTACCAGAGGGTAAACTAAGGAAATTGGTGGTTTTTATCTAAGGAAAAATTGTGGCTCAATATAGTTTAATGGGATCTTTCAAAGTAATTTTCGAAGAAAACCATGGTGGTTTCATGGTGATGTCATGGGATGTAGGACTGAATGGTGGTTTCATGTTAGTTTTACGGGCAGGACTGAGGGTTGTCCCGGAATGGTCGTATGAACGTCAGTGGGAGGCTCATTTCTCTGCGCAGGTGCAGTGTTTTATGACTCTGGTACATCTGTGAGTTAGCGTGGTCTA
>Ga0126342_10001379_pt1 | contig 33877 bp, 24 predicted proteins | sample Cyp1metagenome_FD_92528 | JGI IMG/M metagenome (GOLD analysis project Ga0126342, IMG submission 92528) | Coral microbial communities from Lord Howe Island, Old Settlement Bay, Australia - Cyphastrea 1 metagenome | ecosystem: Host-associated > Invertebrates > Cnidaria > Coral ...
ACGGTTGCGAACGGTTGCGAACGGTTGCGGACGGTTGCGGACGCGGACGCAACGTCGAGCGAACACACCCTCAACCCCCAGACCCCCAGAGTGAAACGGGAACCCTTGCTACGCATTCGGGAAAAACCTAAAAAAATGTGGCTGAATTCTATGGTTTATGGTAGATATAACCAGAGTAACTGTTTTTTTTCATGGTTTATAAGCCAACTTATAACATCTTATAACTGGGGGGAGGGCATCTTGTAGGTGGATTGCAGTGTTGTTGTTGTTGTTGTTGTTGTTGTTGTTGTTGTTGTTGTTGTTGTTGTTGTTGCTAAATCCTGCAGCTAGTCGCCTTCTTGGCATGCCATATTTCTGCTGAACCTTTGGAATCCAACCATCACGGAGTGCGACAACCTGGATTTTAGTAGTGTGCATGGCCTTCAGGCGAACTCTTTTCATAGATGACTGGATAGATATTTATATCTAGAATTATCTAGATATTTTTTTTTCATCAGAGATAATTTGGCGACCTGATGAAGGACAGGTTCTGCATATGTAGATTTCGTTGCTGGTTGGGATCTCGTTTTGACCTTGTTGTTTTCCCTACATTAAATGCCGTTTCACTAGAGAACCCCAAAGAATCTGTCAAGCCCAGTATGGTGCTTGGCACGTCAATCCACACCTTGGGCAAATCTATAAAACACATTCAAAGGATACTTCACCATGGTGTGCCATGCAGTTTGGTTGCAAACAACATGTTCACAACATTCATGGTGAGATCCTTCAAGATGCCGTGTTTAACATAGCCTATGCCATGCGGATTTGAAAGGAGGACATGTTTTGATTAACAAAGAAACAATACGAGGGTTAAACACCTAGATGACGCTGTGCCATTGGGAATAGCAGCAAAACCATATAAACATCACTGTTTTTTTGATCGCGTTTTGTAAACGTGCCAATAGGGAAAACCACTTGCAAGGACTTTTGCAAGGACCCACTTTGAGACAATGTGCCATGCTGATTTGGACCAACAAAAAAAGACTTGAAAGGACTTCCGCGTTTGGGAGTACTGCTGCTGCTGCTGCTGCTACTACCAGGCTACTACTGCTACTATTACTACTGCTACTACTGCTACTACTGCTACTACTGCTACTACTGTTACTACTGCTACTACTGCTACTGCTACTACTACTACTACTACTACGACTACTACTACTACTACTGCTACTACTACTACTACTACTCCTACTCCTACTCCTACTCCTACTCCTACTCCTACTCCTACTCCTACTCCCACTCCTACTCCTACTCCTACTCCTACTACTACTACTCCTACTCCTACTCCTACTCCTACTCCTACTCCTACTACTGCTACTGCTGCTGCTGCTGCTACTGCTACTGCTACTGCTACTGCTACTGCTACTACTTCTGCTACTACTGCTGCTGCTGCTACTGCTACTACTACTACTACTCCTACTACTCCTACTACTCCTACTACTCCTACTCCTACTACTCCTACTACTCCTACTCCTACTCCTACTACTACTACTCCTACTCCTACTCCTACTCCTACTACTACTACTCCTACTCCTACTCCTACTCCTACTGCTACTGCTGCTGCTGCTGCTACTGCTACTGCTGCTACTGCTACAGCTACTGCTGCTGCTGCTGCTGCTACGACTAGTGCTACGACTAGTGCTAGTGCTAGTACTTGTTCTAGTACTTCTACTAGTTCTACTACTACCAGCGGCACTTGCTATTCGATGGCATCAAACATGCAGCAAACATCTTTGCAACCGATAAGGGACGAACCAGTTTTGCATGTTTTTATTTTCTAGGGAACACAGACTTTCGTGCACAATAGATCAATGCCATGCTGCATCACTTTCCAAGGTTCAAAAAGGTTTCGCAGGACCGGAGCCATTCCCAGGTCATGAATCAATATTCGTGGTCCTGCCGCGGCTGGTGTCGTATGGAACAAATTCTCCGGGAACTGTCCACTGCCAACAGCCAAGTAGTGGTCATCGTAGGAGATCGACAGATTCTTTGGCAGGGCAAGATGATAAACCACAAACTATGGGAACATACAAGTCCTGTAAATATGGTTTAATATGAAAAACTGATATGGACCAAACCAGTCCACGCCATATTTGGAACCAAACTTTGAAAACACGTGCTTGTGTTGTGGTCTCTTAAATAATAATTAAGTGGATTGGAATCTGAAGTTCAAACAAAAATCACAACAGCTCCAAAACACTGACATGTGGGTACAGTTTCGGTACGTAACCGGCAATCGCGGAATTCAAAATTAACGCGTTTGTTTTGTGTTGGGCAGTCTCCGTGATGGTTAGATCCATAGAAATCTGTTGCTGCACTGTTGCCAAAAGTTGGTCCTGGTCGTAAACCAAAAGACAATAACACCTTTTTAAAGGCGTTTTTCATGCGTCCTGGATTATTTGGTTTTGCATGTTTGGTTTTATGTCCGGTGTAGGTTTCATATTCACATACCCAGGCATCTTCTACGATTGGGTCCTGTATCCATCAGACAACCAAAAAAATGTTATCATTTCCGGTCGAATCTTTATATCTGGGTGTAAATCTGCCATGGTTTCAACCGTAAATTTAAAGGTTTAGGCCTGGCAGCCGGCCATTGGCCAGCGGGAAGGAGGGGGAAGATGGGCGAGTTAATCCGGGGACGGCAGTCGTTTCTTTCCCCTTTCCCTGGTGGGAATGCTGCGTACTGGTGGTCGGATTTCCCCTAAATCAATCTTTTGATCCTACGGATTGGTTTGCCCCAAATTAAGAGTGTTGTTTTTAAACCTAGTCAACTGACTCGTTCGAAATATGCCCCATAAACCAGAGTTCTTGTAGTGAACTAAACCATCTTAGCTGAGGATTATGGTGTCAACTTTTGCTGACAGACGCTTGGACCGGACCGAATTGTAGTGGCTGGACCTTGCCACCAGCGGATGGTTCTTTGCATTTTTATTGCATTTTTTGCATTCGTATGATGGTTGTGAAGAATCATCTCAAATATATGTTTATATATATAAATATTATATAACACTATATAACTATATATGTATGTGTGTATGTGTTTGACTGACAAAAAATACAATTCGCCCAAATTTCATGTCATTGAATAACACATTATAAATCATGTCCTGTCATTTGTCAGACCTGACTTGTGCTAAATTACGAATTATACACCATTGGGGGCATACAAAATGCTGAACATTGTGTGCTCAACCGAGCGACACCAAAAACGTTGTATTGTTTTCATTGGGGCCCTCTCCCAAGCACTTCGGCGTAAACAAAACTCTTAGTGGGATCATGCGGTGTAAGCTGGGACTGTGTCCACGCAACGCGTTAGGGGGGGACGCTTTTGTGCAAATCCTTTTGAAATGGCATAAAATGTTTTCCGCTGCTCAATTCATTTTGAGTGTTGTTATGCTTTCGAACTTCTTCCTGGTGCTTAGCAGGGAATGAGGGAATGATCCATAATCACTAGTAATAATCATCCCAGCAACCCCCAGCAACCCATCCATTCCCTACGTTTAGCACCAGTAAGACTTGGTTACGCTTAATGAATTTTGAATCGCCGTCGACGATTTTGATGATTTTGGGACGGAGATGAATGTATTCAGCACGCGAAACATTAACGACCCAAGGATATCGGGCAGTCTCCCGGAAGAAAAAACAGATTGGCTCACTAGTTTTCATCAACATGGTGCACAACTTACCTATAAATCAGGTATAGATCCCAATGTTTATTGGTCAAGTTAAGTTCCCTAATTCTCTCATTGTTGATGGTTGAATCTTAACGTATCCTTCCATTGAAGCACCCAAGTGGTTTATTACTACACGGGAGTGCATTTTGCATTTGAAAGGAATTCTACACACAGTCAACCATATACTACAACAAATCATTTGTGTGGGGCAACTGCGATACCATGCTCGGCAGTGTTTCAAAACAATCATGTTTGTCACCTTTTGATCGGTACGACAGAATTCTTGATTGCTGGTTTAGCCACATACAACAGCATTTTTTGTTGCTGAAGTCAGCATGTTAACGTGTTGAAACATGTTTTTCCCCGTATTTTGGTTGCCATCCCAATGAGTTTTCCTTGCAACCCAGCGTCCCAGTCATGAAAAAAAACTGGTGAAATCTTCCATGTTTCATTGTGGAAAATCATCCATGTGGTGTTTTCCGTTTCGTCATGGGGGTACCCAAATATTTCATCCATCTTAAGATTATCCATTATAAAGACCATCTACCTATTGCGCTACCCCCATGACTTAGGAAACCACCACTTTTGGGACTGGGATCCCGAACTCAGCCGTTGAGAGTTCGACCTGTTTGTTGCCTTGGAAGTTTCAACTGGACCATTTTTGTCCTTAGAATCCTTTCATTTTTCCCTACAGTCATAGCCCTTTTACCGGCTATAAATGGTTAAACATGGGCTCAACTTTCCATAAATGGGGTAGTTATGACTAACTTATCACTGGTAAAAGGCCACAACTTTAACCTTCCAATTACTTTGGAAGACGAGCAATTAGGGTGATTTGTCCTGTTTGATTTTTGGAGGGGTTGGTGACCTTACTCAACAGGTTCGGCTGGAGTATCAGGTTTGTTGGACACACCCGACACCCCCAATGAAGAGTTCGACCCTGACAACATGCATTTTCTTCAGTGGAAACGAATCTTCCAAAGTCAGGGTCGAATTTTGATTGGGGGATCTTCATACAAATGCACTAAGAAAACTTATGTTATTGTTTATGCCTCATGATAGCCTATAAACGGGAAGATTCACTAATCAAGCATATGGCTCAGGCCAATTCCCAGCATTCAGTTGGGAATAGTAACCCCAACTGACGAACTCATATTTTTCAGAGGGGTAGGTATACCACCAACCAGCTTGATGATTCTAACGTGAAAAACACAACACTAAGCCATCCCCAGTGACTTACCAGAAATGACAAAGAACCATCCCCAAATTGTCAGTTTCTTAGAGTTATGGACTGAAATGCCAGTTACAAGTCAGTAAGTCACCTTTTGTTTGGAATGACAGCCCCATTTATATCATTTTAGAACCATAAAAATCATTGGCTTAAGGGCTTTATCTGCGGGTTTCTTATTGGGTTTACCACATGTTTTGGTGATGATCAGCAGCCACGTCGACTCCATGTCGCCACATCCGTTTTTTCAAGCGAGGTATGCGCCTGTCGACAAGTGAGGGGCACTTCACTATTGAGGCGGAGACAGCAGGTGGTTCACCGGCTAAACTCACAGTTAAAGCCCGAAATACCAATGGATTTATAAATGTTTATACATGGGGTTATCATTCCAATTCCACCAATTCCATGGTGTTATAATTGTATATAACTGTTTTAAGTGACTTTTTATAATTGGTATTTTGAGCCATACCTGCACGAATGCAATGGGAAAATTGTAATTAAATGTATGCTTTATGGGCTGTATTATATTTCAGTTATTTTTATGATTGTAAATGTTGTTATCATTCCATAAGTGGGGTTAGGAAGTGAACTGGTAGAGGGCCATATTATCCTCCAGTAAGCTAACATAGACTTTCCTTTCGGAACAGGTGATTCTCAGGGTCTATGTTAGGGGATGGTAAATGGAGGCTTTATAGGTTATTACTCTCCAGTAATATTGTTACATGGGGAAATTGTTAGCGAAAATTCCTCATTGATTTTTATGATTCCTTGCTAGCAATGGTGATTTTACATGATTTTGCATACCTATGGTACAAACATATTACCAGAGGGTAGTATCTAAGCTCGTGAAACTGCTCTAGTCAAGGCTGACTTATACCTGTCATAGATGGGTTTACTTGGTAGATTAGTTTACCCCACTTAATTCAGTGGGGTAAGTAGAGTCAATGTCCGGTCATACATGGTGTGAACCAATCCACCTACGATTCTTGAGGTGAAACATGAAGTGTAGAACCAACAATTTTCTGGTTAGATTTTCTAGAGATCAATATTATGGTGATATTTCAGAGGAAGTTCATCGGAGTAGTAGGCTCTTGTTATTTAACATATGAACTATGAAAAAGCACAATTTTCAAAAGGTAAATGATCGATCACAATACATATGCATTGTATATATATATATATACATAGTATTATATGTATATATATATGTGTGTAAACGGACCATTTCCACAGCCATATTAAATTATGTTAAATGTTTAACAGGGTGGGGTCGTAATTGGAAAATCATCAGCATGTCATGATGCATTGTCTGAAACTGGGGCGTCCCGTATTCGCGAGAAAACATGGGTAAGCGTCCTCTATTTACGAAGTAAGTTTGTTTACCTAGACCCTCCAAACACCTAGGCCCATTTTAGATGGCTTACTTTAATCCTTAGGTCCTTTGGCATCAGTGGGATTATCTACGTTCACCAGCGAAGAATTTATTTTTGTGCAGGGTATCTAAGCGTGGCACTGATACCACCAAAAAATGGCAAACGTTATCAAACGTTTTAAAATATATAATGTAAAACACAATTTTTACGTGTACTTGGATGGTCTAGGTAACTATAAATTTTACGGGTCAGTGGACGATCTAGATAGTCTGACGAGTTTGAAAGCAGGATGTTGGTAGATTATGTTCAATGGTTCCCGTTTGTTTTTCTTTCGGAATTTAGTTTTGTTTTTGTGATCTATTTTTGGCAATAGCAGACCAATTTGCAAGACATGGGCACACAAGCAACTACTCAAGTGGATAGACCGTTTCTGGCAAATCGTTAAACATGAACATTGACCGCAAGACCGTGGACCTTTAACATTAAACCGCGAGTTAACGCTGGTGAAGGCTAGGGCTAGGTTGGTGGATTACATATTTGCTTGGGGTCATTCCCAGCTATGTACAAATGGCATCAAATGGCTATTTGTCCTTTTTCGGTTGGCAACTAAAGCTTCACAGGAGTTCGGCCTGAACTCAGAATGCATAAATTTGGCAGGGCCAACAACAGTAGAGTTGAATTATCCAGACAGGTCGATTGCAATTTGGTCTATGTAGCAATGGCAATTCTTTTGTTTTGCATAAGAAATTTATAGGCAAAGACAAGTAGTCATTTATCAAGGGATCACGCTTCATCGTTGTGCGTTTGATTGCTTGATGGCAGCTAGCCTGAGTTCTGGAAGCCAACTCAAGTAACCAGTTAAATACTTTTTTAAGTATTCGCAATGTGGGGATGAATTCGCCAACAGCAAGGGAACGAAGAGAGAGAACTTACTCAGGTCAGAAGATCCAGCCAGATTTCTGGCAACGGCACAAACGCGTACTTGATGCACAGGTCGTACCGGTACACAACTTACCAAGCCGAAAAAAAAGGCCTAACATTGCCTGTTAAGGTTTCCCAGTGGAACCCTTAAATGATTTCCAGATGTGGGATCGATGCCCCTTGCAGTTTCCAGGTCTCCAACCCCTCAAGTGTTGGTGAATCATCATGTTTTCCATTGGAGTTAAAGCCCCACCCAAAAAAAAACAGGGCTTTGAAATGGGGTTCTCATTCCATAAATGGGATTATTTCCCTGACATATATATATATATATAATATAATAACTGGTATTTCGATGTATCTCGCGCCATGCCCGGAAGGACTATCCCATTTTCAGACGCAAAATACGGTGACACTTTCGGAGAGGAAGAAAGGATCCACAGCGATGGACCAAACATTGCCATTGCTTGAATAAGATCAACGTTTTTAAGGTGGTCTCAATGGGCATTTCAGGAATTACCATATATAAGGCCTATATAAGTTAAGGCCTATGTAAGGGAATATCCCCACAAAATACGGCCTTATATGGTACAATACCTCCATTTTAGGATCCTGAAATTCCCATTGATGCTGCGCCACTATTATATTTTGTGATTTTCACCAAGGGCAAACCTTGGTTAGATACTTTAGTACTTTTTTCTTGCTCCCAATGGTAAAATATCTAAAAATGTACCAACCATTAAAATTGCTTTTTGACAGGCATCTAAGATTCACCATGTTTATTGAAAAACATAAAGATCTCATGATGTATAGATATATCTACCAGCCTAGTGACATTGTTTACCCAATTTGGCTCTAATTTGGGGCACCAACTGACATCGCTCCAACATCATCCTCTTGGGACCATGTCGGCCTGTCGGTTGATACTTGGAGGATCACCTACATATAGGGGTCTTGCTCACCAGGCCGAGGAAAAGCTAGATGCTAAGTGGGATGATGGGATGATTCTCCAATTAGCGAATGAGTTTTACCCTAGCTTGTCTTAGAGATATTGTTCAAGCTTTATAAACGAGCTTATAATCAGGGAGCGCACAATGTACCCAAATTTCTAGATTTTCAAGAATCAATGACCCAAGTCTGAAGTCCCCAGGGTTTTCAATTTTGATCAATACCCATGCAGGTGGCCATTTGTTGACGCTTAGATCTTCAGGCAGTGCCTGTGGCGGTACCTGCATGTCTGACTGTTTGACAATTACATGAACCCAACACCAAGGCATGAAAATCCGATCGGGATTCCGGCACAGCCTGCTGCGCCAACTCAAGCACAGCTCTTGGAGAACAGCTGTGCTATAATAGGTGACCGATAAAAACATGGTGTAAATATGATAGCTGTTTATTTTGTTGTTTGATTGTATTTATTATATGCAGACTTCAACTGCAAAACCCCGCCACATACGACGCTTGCTTTTACCAGCTGAAGCTTGAACAAAAGAAGCCCTCCTTTTTGCATGAGTTCTGCCTGCAATGTAGTGACGTGGCTGAGGACACGGCTTTGGGCTAAACATCTCGCGCCCACACACACTCTCACAGGTTGATCAAGGCTGGAATGTTGTAACCTTCCTGTGGTCCAACTTTAGCCATGTTGTTATTATATGGTGGGGGTTCCTGTTCAGATCCCTGCAATGATTAGATAGATTGAGGAAATGCGATTTTCAGGAGTTGAGCGCGCTCCACCCTGCACGGCAGTGAAAAACTAAAGCGGTGCCCATAGATTGCTGGCTTAAAGCAGCTGCAAAGAAAGAAATGAGCCACCTGTTTGTATCTCATGCTGTGCACTTGCGCGCGAGAACAATCAGACTGCCCCATTTGCATCAAACATGTGCTTTGAATCGGTTGTTCTTCCGCCGTTTGCAATGGGACAATGTGTTTGGGTGGCAGCGAAGATTCGTGAATAAGGGAGTTACAGAGCCCAAATAGTTGGGTGCTGAGTGAAAGCCATTCTTTCCAAAATATGCGCTATGGTTTTTGCATTCTGCCCTTGTGCTGCATGCTTGGCAATTTACATTAACTAATCAAATCGCCGGCTCACACTTCCATGGTTGCAGCGATGTTTTTCACCTTGGTCCACAGGAGGATCGTCCAAAAGTTGCGGGCGTGATCACGACATTGATTCGGAGCAGCAGGGCGGGCGGACGGATGTGTTTTGATTTCGATGTGCCAAACACGGTGGGCAAGTCTTAAAAGGTAATTAGTCTTTAAGTAGGTCGTAAACTCTTTGCTTTATGGCAGCTATATTTGATTATATTAATTTGTATGGAATTGCATTTCGAAACCCATTCATATCTGGAAGCATCCCCAAGTAGTCAGTATAGAAGGTCACACCAATGCTTGATCCGCAAACATATTTCAATTGTTCAATTGGCATTTTGAAGTTTCAAATTCTACCCTAATTGCAAATCAACATGTGCACCAAAAAAACATGCAACAACCAAATCATTCCACTGTGCTGTTTATTTTCCATACGAGTGTTTCTTTCGTTCGTTGCCAAGATCTTGGCTAAACAACGAAACGAATATGTGCCTGTTGGCCTTCTGAGGCGATTGATACAAATGACTGTGACATACATGTTTCAAATGCATTCTGATGTATGTGTGTGTACAAACGACCGTCCGGTTGCTTCAAATTCCCCCCGATGGGCTGAAACCACGTCCGAACATCCACAGGAGCCATCCAACACCACTTTGAGACAATTAACATCAGTTAACTCTGGTTATCAAATCATGTTTTGACCTTTTTTTTTGTATTTTTACGTGCCTGATACATGAACTGGGTGTGTTGGGTACTGATGCAGGGTTGCCATTCTGCAGGGATCCCCCTGGTAGTTTCTCGGCACCAAACGGTGTGTTTGCAGGCAAAACCAACACACACACACACCTGAGGTGCCACAGAGAAGCATCGCTGTGATTCAGCAACTTGTCGACCACAATTTCAGGTTGGAATTTGTTCCTTTGCAGCGGCGAAGAGCACTCAGCGCATGGTGAAGGAAGGGGTGAATGACCTCAACCAACGGCTTCTCGAACATTGTCACCTGCGATAGTGTGCACAAGGAGGTTGGTTTCTGACCCTTACCAGCATCCGTCCATTACCCGACACAAAGCGGGAGCGAAAAGCGAAGAGATCACAGCGGCCGGCGCAGCCGCCTATTGTGATGATGAAGGTGCCATATCTACGCCTGATACAACACCAAACTGCCGGTTTGCGAAGCAACAGTGCTTCCAAACGTTGCCATGAATTGAATTGAACAGTGTTCAAAACCCTGGTTGGCTGATGATGAGTTCTTGGAGTACACTACCATGGGGTTACAGTTGCAATGATAGAAGGGGGAATCCCTGTGAACAAGAAATTCCAATTCGATCCCGTAAAATTTAGAGAAAATTTACTCTCCCCATGTCGCAGGAGGAAACTGGATTTCTTCTTGCAGAAGGGGGACTTGCCAGCCTATCGCCTTCTGCTGAACGAGCAAGGCCATCGGACATTGGAGAAGGAATGATGCATCCCTCTTGATGGCGGAACAGCTAGAATTTTGGGCCCCCAGTTGACAGGTATGATTCAATCAGCAAGAATCAGAATTTAACCAATAGACACTCGGATTTATAGGCGGTTTACGGTAGCTAAGTTGGTTTTCAACTAGGGTTACTGCGGTTTATGGTGATGTATCGTATTCTACATGGACACAGTAGATGGGTGAACATGAACCGACAAACATACCTGCGGGACCCATGTTGCAGAGATACAACTAACATCCCACTGAACCCTGGATCATGTACCGCCAATCACGTCCTCGTCGTAACTGCGGTGTTTTTTGTTTTGTCCCGACAGTTTTAGATGATCCTGTATTCCGAGTGATCTAGCATGATAAGCAAGTCCAAACATATATGTCATAGTTGGTTTTGACCAAACCACCAAATATATACAATGATGTATGTACAACAACCGTAGTTATGCTAGCTATCAACCAATTTAATTGTAACGCACTGAGCACCACTTGGTAAATGAGCAGTGGCTTCGAGACAGCCCTGTTGGTTGATGATTCGTTTGTGGGGTCATACTAGTTGGTTATTACTGGGGGTTCAACGTTGACAGATTTTCTGGATCCATGTTTGCGAAAACCTTCATAATTCCTTCGGGAACAAAAGCTAGAGCAGTTAGACCCTCGAAGTACCCATGTTTCACGGGGCATTTCCCATCATGTTTATAACGTTTACCTTTTCTCTTGGGAATTTCATAGGTCTAGGTATTTCAGCATCAAAAGACACAGCGGGTGTCGTTGTTTGGGAACCTGCAAGGTGGTCCCCCACGAAATCACTAAGTTGGTGCAACTCCAAAGTTGGTGCCAATAATTCCAAGAACTGTTTATGGTATATATATATATATATATAGAGAGAGAGATAGACCATTATTAATAGATATAGGTAGTTGTGTTTTATATATATATATATTTATACACAGTATCTATTTTGATAACCGTAGCTAGGTTTAAGTATTTTGGTATACCGAAATAGGTAACTGGGTTTACTGACCAACAAACATCACACGGAAGCACCATCTTAGTGATATATACATGTATATATATATGCCTACTACCATATGACATGGAATGTTTTGATGACATCAGTTGGTTATCTTTGGTCTTTGATACCTAAAGAACTAGTTACTGGGTTGTACCAAATTATTCCTGGGGGCCACCACTCGTATCATCCTACGGCCCTGGGGATTCCAGGTCGTTTGTTGAAAGATTTGCCCATTGGGGAGGAGATTCAGGAGACCCAGCCGGGCCAAGCCGACGGTGGTGGAGCAATTGAGGGTAACCGCAAGAAAAAATTAGGTTAATTTACGCAGTTATGGCCCAACAAACAATACTAAATGGGATGAGTTATAACTCCTATAACTAGTCTTAGTTGGTTATATATCATGAAATCATCCCAGTTATAATTGTTAAGGGCCATAGCTGTAGGTGATTTTGAGGCTGTTCAGACATGTTATGATTGTTTAATTGGTGGGTACTAATGGGGATTTCACCAAACTCATAGTTTGCTTCGACTGGAAAAAAACACCAATCAGCTGGAATTGATGGAATTCACAAGATCAGCAAAACAATTGCTGGAAAACAAAAATAAATCAGCCAAATAGAGCTAAAACCAATACTACCTGTCATTTTGATGGCTGATAGGTTTCAAACTGACTAGAAATGGACTTTCTTACTGACTTATACAACTGATAACTGATGAGGGGCCAAACATTGGATCACGTTCTAAACCTTGAAGAGGTGGGATGAGGATCCTATACACTTATGGCCCAAAATACCAATTTTAAGTCGGTAAGTCACCCCATGGAATTCGAATGATCGCGTCATAACCATCAAAATCACCGCCTAATTTGGGTTTTAACTGTATGGCACTGTATGGTCTTCAATATCGTTCTGCCTCTCTTGTCAGGGAAGGTGGCTCAACACCTCAAGTAGATCATTCTATTGTTGGCTACATCCCTATGACCTCCCATGCAATCCCCCATTCCCCCATTTTAGGTGGTCCAACCTGCAGGTTTCTTACTGAAGTCCCTACTTTTTACCATATCTTCATCATATCCCCACACTTATGGTCCAAAGTATCCCGGCAAGAGACCCCAAACAGTGTGGGGGGAGTGGGAGGATAATGTATGATGATGTGGATGATGATGGTGATGATGATGGTGGTGATGATGATGATGGTGATGAAAATGTTACGAACGATGACGTTGAGGATGATAATGTTGCCGAAGAGGAGGTGGAGGAGGATGATGTGCGGAAGATGAGGTGCAGGATGGTGATGTTGCGGAAGATGAGGTGGATGATGATGATGCTGAGGATGATGTCAAGGGGAGGAAGAAGATGATGTTGAGAACGATGATGTTGAGGATGGGGAAGACGATGATGTTGAGGATGATGAGGTGCAGGGTGATGATGTTGCGGAAGATGTGTCAAAGGGAGGACGATGATGATGTTTAGAATGATGTTGCTGAGAAGGAGGAGACGATGATGTTGAGGATGATGATGTTGAGGATGATGAGGTGCAGGGTGATGTTGTTGCGGAAGATGAGGTGGAGGATGATGATGTATATAAAGGATGATGATGATGATGATGATGATGTTGAGGGGATGAAGAGGACAGACGCCTAGGCCCTAGGCGCACACTTTGTGTGAGCCTGCGCAGTCCAGATGGACTTCAACATTTCACAGGAGCCACTTTTATAGGGAAAGTTTACAGGAAAAATGCCGCGGCCCAGTCAGATTGAGCCCAGAATGCAGACACACACTTTGTGCGAGCCTGCGAGTCGAAACACATGTCAGCTTTTCACAAGATCCACTTTATGCAGAAATTTGCAGAAAAAATGCCGCGTCCCAGAATGAACCCAGAGCACGGACACACACTTTGTGCGAGCCTGCGCAGTCGAAATGCACTTCAACATTTCGCAAGATCCACTTTTTACGGAAATTTACAGGAAAAATGCCGGGGCCCAGAGTGAGCAAGCACCCTGATGAAGCACCGGCTTTTACACTTTCCGTAGGAACCTCTCAGTGTGGACACACTGTTTGGGGAAAAACAGTTCTAATAACTGGGTTAATTTCATGATTTATAACTATAGCTGTACGTGTTATTTCATCCCAACTACTATTGTTTGTTGGGCGATACTGTATAAATTCCCCTATGTTTATCAGATTTTCTCATGTTGTTACTCAAAGCCTCCTCTTCCAGTGAGAACTCCCAGGAACTCCTTCCGAAAATTCCAGGTTTTGTGGCAGATCTGTACCTTGGAGATGCGAAAAACCAGGTGAACATGCTGATTTTAGAAGGGTTCCAAGAGAAGTCGGGGTAGAAAAAACGACTATTCTGGTTGGATTTGTGTTTGGGTATGGTGACGTAGTGATGTTTTTGTTATGGCATGGGATTATCTTACGGTTTACTTTACGATACAGTTCCGCGAATTCCTGTTTCCAATCACCCACTAGGCCATGGTTTGGGGAGGCGCGTTTAGTTTAGGGAAGGGGATTATACAGGTTCCCTAAGGAGTTGGTAAGTTGGTTGAACTGTTCGAAGGTGAAGGTGAAGTGTTGAATTTATGGTCGATATCTCCAACTAGTGGAGTTATTATCAACCAGCAAACATAACTTGGGCGCACCACCTTGTAAGACGTGGGAACTAATCTGGAGATTTTGGTAGGGGCCCAAGGTCTGTTCTTGTTTTAAAACATAATATGTTAAACATGTTTGGTTGATTGTTCAAATCGAGATTTGTTTGTCCCCCTGAGGCGTTCTTTTAAATTAAACACAACATATATTTGGTTGATTGCCATTTAATCATTGAGTCTCAATTTTTGTTTTGGCGGTTTGTCTAAGTTTTCGGGAAAAACCAGAAAATCTTCTGGTCACTCATAGTTTTTTCCCTTTTGATGGTGGCATAATTTTCAGACAGATGTTAATCCCATGTTCAGCTGTGGCCCTTTACCAGCTATTAGTCGGTAAGTCATTCCATTTATGGAATGGGAACACCATTTATGACCATGGAAATAACTGGATTCTATGGGCTGACTTACCACTGAAATAGCCATCAGTTATAGATAACTAACAGCCCAATTATCATTTTTACCAAATCAAAATATCCATGACATAGCTAAATGGTATGCATATGTATGCATTTTAGCTGTTTCAATAGTACTGCATGTTTGATTTAGTAACATTGGTTGGCTGTACGATCACTAGTCACTAGTCACTGAACTCGACCATGGGTGTTTTTGGCAACCCTTAAAGATGCAACAAAAAAAGAGGAGGAAAATGCTGGAAATCCATCCATCATTCAGTGCCATATCTGCCATCCAAAAAAGGCACCGAGTAACTCTCGGCATCTGGGGATTTTTTTAACTCATCCCAGATCCTCAATGGAACCAGGTCCTGGGACGAAACGGAACTCTTGGTGCAAAAGTGGCTGAGACCAAAACGCAGTCTGCGGCGGAGAATTCTTCGGTGGGCCCAATTTATTTTTTGGCCGGATTTGCCAAAATTGTCTATGTTCAGTAACATATCACACATATCAAATTATTAAAAATATCGAACATATAATGTTCAGTATCCATTGGCCATGTTTAGTAATGTTCACATTGTGTTGGGGCAATTTGATCTTCCACACAGAACATTCATGGAGAAATCCCATGAGGTGGCACAGCAACTGGTAGAAGCGACTGAAATTCAGAGGGTCTACGATCTACACTCTGTGCGCTAAATTGCAGCAACAAATATAAATAATATGGAAAAACACCCCTCCAGAAACCATGGTTTTGCAGGTGATTTACACATGTGGGATCATACAAATATGTCTAATATTAGGGGATAGGATTGATAAATCAAGTTATCATGGGTGTCCACATTGTAGGTAATTTTGATCCGAAGTTTGAATCTGGCTAAACCTTAGTGTTAGCCGAAGCAGGAGTTCAGGCAACAAAGTATAAACCATCAGAAACCGTGGAAACCCCAAAGCATCAAAAAACAACTTATGAGTTGAGAATATAGCAACCAGTACTGCCCTCTTTCCTCCTGCGCTGGGTATATGGTTCAATACTTTTAGCTGTAAAATTTTGTTTCACAAACAGTGGAAGAGATGCGTATAGAAAGCCAGCTAAACAATCCAGGGTTTCGGAGATTGATTCGCTTGCCATACCCCAGGTCTTCTTCCATTATTCAACGACTTTTTTCCCAGATTACTTGCTAGAGTAGTAATTTCATGTTGCAGTACACCATTTCTACTGTATTTCTATGTGTCAATTGCCCTACAAAATTTCAATGTTGTACATAAAACTGATACTGTAATTTACTCCAGGTTCATCCAATCGGATAGGTGTTTCTGACGGTATCAGATTCCATCCCATTGTTTCAAGAACCTATACAGAAATGCCTCTTGCTATTAAAGGGGAATCATTCATTCTGTATGTCAATTTGCCGTCCTTTTTCCATGCTTTTCTAACCTTTGGTGAACTCTTGTCAACTTTGCAAATCAAGGAAACAAGGAAAAAATAAATTATACCATGTTATACCTTAAATTCATAAATACAGCCCCTCCTACTTGCGAGGGCATCCCCAGGTTTCTCTATCAGAATGGTTTCAGCAACGTCGTGGAACATGACTCGAAGGGTTGGTCTCCCATGTGCTACGCCTGCCTGCAGGACGTGAAAAGGGTGGTGAAACAGTGAAACACGGTACGTTTCACCGGTGAAACGTGCGTTTTCTCCCTTTTGGGGCTAAAAAAGAGGGAGTTCAAACTGGAAAATCGGGTTTTTACATGATTCTCTAGTGAATCATTGGTGAATTTTTACCAAAAAACTGATTATGATTATATATATATCTATAGTATTATATCTATATCCTTCACGTCGGTATATTTTGGCATGACTAGGTTTTCCTGGACCCTCAGTTGACCCTCTACATCGATATTGGATGATTTTGGTATACTGTACCTCTAGCAAGAAAAGAATTTAAGCAAAAAACAGTCTTCTAATCAACAGATATTGCAACGTGATTTAACCAAAGAACAAATACTAGAATCCACCCACATTTCCCAATACACCAGTTGGCTGGTGGCTCTAGAGCGTTCGAGCGGCTGTATGAGCTATATAATGGTGATTTCATCGACTAAGGAAGTAAAAACCACATTACGTATAGATTTCCCAGCGCTTCGCAACCAAGCAACGACTGTGAAACTGCAATCCTGGCTATACTACAGACATAATTCTGTGGCTCAAAATTGCGTACCAAAACACCCACAGACACATTGTGTCCGAGCATTGCGCCTCGAAAGATTATGAAATCAAATCCTTTGAGTCATTGAATCAGCCCACTATTGGCAAACACATATCAACCTTTATGATCATCTAGACATGTCTAAACACCCAAAACCTTGGTGGAACACCAGACGTCGTGATTAATTCCAGATATAAGGCTCGCTGAATCGCAGATATGAGTCACGATTGTGGATGATGCGCGGATTCAAGCGTAACGCTCTCCCAGTGGAGAAGTTTACACCCCGCGAACGGCGTTCAATTATCCCATTGTATGGGAATATGATGGGAATATCTTGGGAATATGATCGGAATATCATGGGATTAATCATGAATTATAATGTTCATAATTATCCCAGAAGAAAAAGCTATTAATGTAGGGTACTGATTAGTTTAGGGCCCCCACCCCTAAACTAATTTAGGGTACTGAATAGTGTGGAAATTTCAAGGGACCGGGTGCTGAATGGTGTGGAATCAAAAAAATGATTGATTTCAATTGATTTCAATGTACTTTCAATTGATTTCAATTTACTTTCAATTGATTTCAATTTACTTTCAATTTATTTTGAATTGATTTTAATTTACTTTCAATTGATTTCAATTTACGTTCAATTGATTTCAATTTACTTTGAACTGATTTCAATTTACTTTCAATTGATTTCAAATTATTTTCAATTTACTCTCAATTTACTTTGAATTGATTTCCATTGATCAATTTACTTTCAATTGATTCCAATTTACTTTCAACTGATTGCAATTGATTTGAATTTACTTTCAATTGATTTCAATTGATTTCAATTTACTTTGGATTGGTTTCAATTGATTTCAATTTACTTTCAAATTGATTTCAATTGACGTCCAATACATGTTCAATTGATTTCAATTTACTCTCAATTGAGTGCAATTTACTTTCAATTGATTTCAACTTACTTCCAATTGACATCCTATAGTAATCCAATAGAAAGATCATAGAAATATCATGGAAATCCCATAGGAATCCCACAGAAATCTCATAGAAAGATCATAGATATAACATGGAAATAGCATAGGAACTACAAAGAAATCCCATAAGAACTTCCATAGTAATCCCATAGAAATATCATAGAAACATCATGGAAATACCTTGGAAATACCACAGGAATCCAATAGAATTTCCACAGGAATCCAATAGAACCCCCATAGAAATATCATAGAAACATCATAGAAATACCAAAGAAAACCCATAGGAATCCAATGGAAATCCCATAAGAATACCATAGAACTCCCATAGCATCCCTTCAGAAATCCCTTAGAAATCCTCCAGAAATATCATAGAAACATCATGGAAATCCCATAGGAATTCCATAGAAATCCAATAGTAATGCCATAGACATACCATAAAAAAAAGCTTTAGCAAAGGAAAAGGTAAAGGGAATGTTTGAAAAAAAAAATCACCTCAGGAAGCAGCTGGACACAATAGTGAACCCCCCAAACAAACATACTATTGTGGATCAGGGTTGCTCATGGACTACCCCCTCGAAAAATTGTTTGGGTTATGTTTTTTGATTGTGTTTTAATAAGGCATCATATATTTTGGGAAAATTTGGCGTTTCTGAGAATTTTAAGTGAAAGAAGCTCAGAAAGTAATTAATTAAAAGAAAAAACTTTAACAAAGGAAAAGGCAAAGGGAATGTTAATAGCAAAGGAAAAGGAACCGGGATTGTTTGAAAAAAAACTCAGGAAGCAGCTGGACACAAGAGTGAACCCCTCAAACAAACCATACTATTGTGGATCAGGGTTGCTCATGGACTACCCCCTTGAAAATTTGTTTGGGTGATGTTTTTTATTTGGGTACTAATAAGGCATCATATATTTTGGGAAATTGGGCATTTCTGAGAATTTTAAGTGAAAGAAGCTAAGAAAGTAATTAATTAAAAGAAAAAAGGCTTTAACAAAGGAAAGGGCAAAGGGAATGTTAATAGCAAAGGAAAAGGTACAGGGAATGTTTGACAAAAAAAATCACCTCAGGAAGCAGCTGGACACAATAGTGAACCACCCAAACAAACCATACTACTGTGGATCAGGGTTGCTCATGGACTACCCCCTCGAAAAATTATTTGGGTGATGTTTTTTTTTTTATTTGGGTTTCAATAAGGCATCATATATCTTGGGAAATTGGGCATTTCTGAGAATTTTAAGTGAAAGAAGCTCAGAAAGTAATTAATTAAAAGAAAAAAACTTTAACAGAGGAAAGGGTAAAGGGAATGTTAATAGCCAGGGATCAAGGTAAAGGGAATGTTTGAAAAAAAAATCACCTCAGGAAGCAGCTGGACACAATAGTCAACCCCCCAAACAAATATACTATTGTGGATCAGGGTTGCTGATGGACTACCCCCTTGAAAATTTGTTTGGGTGATGTTTTTTATTTGGGTACTAATAAGGCATCATATATTTTGGGAAATTGGGCATTTCTGAGAATTTTAAGTGAAAGAAGCTAAGAAAGTAGTTAATTTAAAGAAAAAAACTTTAACAAAGGAAAAGGCAAAGGGAATGTTAATAGCAAAGGAAAAGGAAAAGGGATTGTTTGAAAAAAAAAGCCTCAGGAAGCAGCTGGACACAATAGTGAACCCCCCAAACAAACATACTATTGTGGATCAGGGTTGCTCATGGACTACCCCCTCGAAAAATTATTTGGGTGATGTTTTTTTTATTCGGGTTTTAATAAGGCATCATATATTTTGGGAAATTCGGCATTTCTGAGAATTTTAAGTGAAAGAAGCTCAGAAAGTAATTAATTAAAAGAAAAAAACTTTAACAGAGGAAAGGGTAAAGGGAATGTTAATAGCAAAGGAAAAGGTAAAGGGAATGTTTGAAAAAAAAATCACCTCAGGAAGCAGCTGGACACAATAGTGACCCCCCAAACAAACCATACTATTGTGGATCAGGGTTGCTCATGGACTACCCCCTCGAAAAATTATTTGGGTGATGTTTTTTATTTGGGTACTAATAAGGCATCATATATTTTGGGAAATTGGGCATTTCTGAGAATTTTAAGTGAAAGAAGCTCAGAAAGTAATTAATTTAAAGAAAAAAACTTTAACAGAGGAAAAGGTAAAGGGAATGTTAATAGCAAAGGAAAAGGAAAAGGGATTGTTTGAACAAAAAAGCACCAGGAAGCAGCTGGACACAATAGTGGACCCCTCAAACAAACCATACTTGTGGACCAGAGTGCAATTTCAAGTGAAAGGAAATTTTGAAATTTCAAGGTATCAAGTGAAAAAGATAAGACAGTAAAAGAAACAACTTTAGCAAAGGAAAAAGAAAGGGAATGTTTAAAAAAAAACTCACCCCAGGAAAGCAGCTGGACACAATAGTGGACCCCTCCTCACAACAAACACGCATTATTTAGGATCAATATTATTGTATAATCATACAAATGTTTTTAAATAACAAATTAAAAATATGTTTTAATCAAACATGCAAAATTAAAAAGTAAAATAAAAAATGTTTTTGTTCAAACTATAATTTAAAATTTGAATGAAACTTTCAAAAATTCAATTCAATTTAAAAAAAACATAGTTTAAAACAACTTAAATAAAAAACTGAACAAACTTAACCCGAAATCCTGTGGACACAATAGTGTACCCCCCCATCATGTCCAAAGGTTCACAATAATTTTGGGGTCTGTGGACACAATAGTGTACCCCCACACTAATCAGGACCCAACATTAATAATTATAATATTCATAATTATCCGATGTATAACTAGATGATGGTTTTGATTTGTTTTGGGACATCACAGTGACCCGCTGCAATCTACCTGTAGCATCAGGGTGTATCAGCAGACCTTTCGAAAAGACTTTGTCAGAATTGGCAAGCAGAAACTACCTGTTTTTCAGCGAAATTCCCGCAGTTTTATCCCCATAAACCTGAAATACCTTCCAAACATGGTCAAACCCTTTATGGGATAAACACCATGAATAAACAACTATCTTTACAAGTCATGGCCCAAAAAACACTTATAACTGAGATTATAATATTGGTATATAACCAACGCCGTTATAATTGTTATATACTAGTTGGGTTGGTTATGTAGTTGTAGGGCCATGTATGTATATAAGTAGTTATACATACATTGTCCTTCCCAGATATATCACCAACTGGGATATAACTAATAGTTATACAAGGTTGTGCCCAGTGAAGTGAACGTTGGTTCATAAACCATATAGTTCCATAGTAAGTTTGATTTTTCTACCATAAACATCCATTAACTAGTTCGATATACCATAAACATCCATAAACCATAGTGGAATTGGAGTTATAAACCATAGTCACATCCCATTAACTATATAGATATTAATCTACCATAAACCATCGTTATCCATCGTGAAATTGGAGTTATACGTACGCAGCAACTGAACGAACGATTCCGTTTTTGACTTTACAGGGCCACCACCTTGTAGAATCGTTTGTTGTCAAACGTGGCTGGATCTTTTGCTTTTTTTTTGAAATCGTCGATTTTTTGTTTGAAATCATCGTGGAAAATGCGCTTTTGAAAATGTTAGTTTTAGATGTCATATGATTTCATGATGACCAACTATAGTTATTTGTTTGGTGGTTTGGAACATGGCTTTGATTTTTCCTTATATTGGGAATGTCATAATCCCAACTGACGAACTCATATTTTTCGGGGGGGTTGGAACCACCAACCAGTTTGAGTTTTCCTTTTTATTTACTGTACCAAGTTACCACCCAAATGTATCTTAGGTGCTGGGTTCAACCCCGATCGTGGGAAAATATCTGACCACCCCCATGATGGTCGCACCGCTTTTGTTCATGGGACAACGGGGAATTAATGTGGCAATGCCAATGATACAATTAACGATTCATCCAGTGTTGAGATTGAAAAGTCATAACCATCATTAAATCACCATTAATCACCATTAATCACCATTAATCACCATTAATCACCATAGATAAGTAACTATATAAGTATGATAATCAATGAGATTAAACCATATAAAACCATACTAACCATATATAGGGTAGGTTGAAACCACCAACCATGGGAGCCTGCCGTGGAGGACGACCCAGATCTGGTCTCGAGCTTGCTGCAGCGAGGAGCTGATCCCAACGAGTCCTGGATTGATCCGAACTCTTTCTGGCCCGAAGTAGCAAGAAAACCATAGGAAAACCATAGGGAAACCATAGGGAAACCATAGGAAAGCCATAGGAAAACCATAGGAAAACCGTGAAAACCTTAGGAAAACCCTAGGAAAACCATAGGAACATGGAGATTTCAGCCCTACTACCGATGCAAAGCTCGAGTGACAGGCTTGTCTGTGACAACCACCGAACCATACACAGTTCGTTGGCATGCACTAGGCTGCGGCGCACAGCTTCCAGCAAGCTGCTCAGCTGGTGCAACATATGCAACTTTGCTGGATTGGGTCCAGCAAGCAACCTTCGTGAAGGTTTTGCCAGCAGCAGCACCTCAGTGCCAACTCCGATGGCTACACCTGAGGGTGACATGGAACCAATGGACGCAGCCATAGAGGCCGCGAGGTTGGAAAGCCTTGGACAAGGCATGGAGGATGGCGAGTCAGAAGGCTCGTGGACGGAAGATGAGGCGGCAAGCGACCCGCCTAGCGATGAACTGGGCAGTGAGAGGGACATCGCACCGTTTGAGATCTAATAAGATCCAAGCAGTAGACCAGAGACAGGCTGGTGAGGGCAGTGCAGATGCCACTCATCTTTTGGCCACCGTTTTCCTTTTAATGCAGATGTTTGCAGCAGCGATTTTTTTGGGCTGATTTTTCTGGAGTTGTAGCGGTTATAACGAACCATAAATGGGGCGACTTACTGACTTAGAACTGGTATAACTCGGGCCCTAACTGCAAACCCCCGGAGGACCATCCCAGGAGTCGTAAGTGCTTCGTAACTTGGTTTATAAGCCATTTATAAGTCGGATGAGCCACGTATTGAGGACTAACTAGGGTTATAAATGGGAAAATGATCCTAATTAACTAGTAATCCTATTTATAACTATATAGCTAGGGTTATTAACCAGCTACTAATTGGGATGATCCTCCAAGTACTGGGAAAATGATGGAAAATGCACCAGAACTAGGGAATTGCTTCACTTGGAAGTGCAGTTCCAGTTATAAGTTGATATACGTATTATTCCCCGTAGTTTTAGGGGCCCCATATCAAAACTTGTAGGGGTTTATAATCACGAAAAAATGCCTATTTGTAAACCTTTTTTCTACACCCCGAAGTAGGTTGTATTCCATGATATTCCCATTCAAACCCATTGACATCCATTAAACCACAATTAAATCACCATTAAATCACCATTAAATCACCATGAGAAGCTCCATTTTTCCCATTTGACAGCTTCAAGGATTCGATCCGGAAGCAGCAACCACTGGGCTCGGTGTTTAAGCGTGGGATGACTGTGATGCATCTGAGCATTGTGACTCTGCGGAATTCTTTGGGAAGCACCCTGCAGTTATGACCCAAAAACATTTCTGAATTCATATTAAATATGAATAAATATGATATATCTACCGGAAAACATCGTCAATCTGGGGCAAATAAACTCACAGTTATGGCCCTGGCCCCTTTCAGTTGTAAATATGTATAAATGGGATGAGCCATATAACTAATTAAGTAGTTGGTTATACATCGTGACATAATCCCAGTCAGAATTGTTAAGGATAACTGTGAGGCAATGTTTGGGCGCCTTTTTTTAATATGGAGTACAAGGTGATGCCCCCGTTTACGACAACGGTTAAAATGGTGGTTGTGATGTTCAAATAAAATCTGGTGATTCTGGTAATTATATTTCAGAAACCTGCATAAATCAGCTGGCTGAAATTCTGTTCCGCGCCGATAGTTTCTAGGCCCGAAGCTCAATGGCTGTACGAACTATTTGGGTCTGGTGATCCCCAGAAGTTGGGGCGATGACCGCGTTGGATTTGAAAAGGCTAGCCCTGGTGGAAATCCAACGCGGCAGGGAATCATCAACGGAGTGCACATGGTCCTTAGATGTAGTTAGTGTGTGTCCAACAAACTCGCAGAAGGAGACCGCTCGTCAAATTTGTAGGAATGGCATCATTGTGTATATAGTCTTGTGGGCATCGCTCGCATGGGCTTTGTTTTGGACCAACTCGCTTCGGCAAACTGGGCCATGAAGCTTAAAGAGGATAGCCCTGGTCGTTGCGCAAAATGAACTCGCAGAGCAATACTTCAACTTCAGATCTAAGTGCAGCATTCCCTGCACTTGCCAAAGAACTCCAAGTACGCCACGAATGGGTCAATCATTCGAAGGAGCAGTTCACAAAAAATGTCCGTATAGAAATGACAGTGGTCACTGGTCACGAAAAGATCACGGCTCACACGGACACCATCGACGCCTTTGGAAATCGCGTTATGATGCCTTTCACCTACTGCAAAGCATGGCAGTGGAGGCTTGTGTGAAATAAGAATGTTGCGCACGTGACGGCAAAGACGCTGAAGATGCGGATCCAATCATATTCATACATCTGGGTAAACTATAGCGACCTCACTGTGACCCAAGCCTGGAATCATGGTTAGTAAGGGAAATCATCCCCAAATGGCCTTATTTCAGATTAGTGAAATATTATAATTTATCCAGATATATCCAATCCTTGTTGAACATGTCCCATGTCACTGCGGCCAAATCGAAGCCTCATTTTGGGTTGCTTAAAACTTGCTATAAAGGAAATCTTTGGACCAACCAGTTGGCTCCATGACTGCAAGGTGAGGCGCCTGTTTGATAGCTAAGTTGGTGCTTTGATATCTTCATTAACTATTAGACTATGGTTTGTATGGGGATGTATCTATATGGAATGTGGTTTATAATCCAACTTTTGAACTAGGAGGTCAGGCACCATGTATCGATCTATAAGATGCTTGTTTCTTGGCAAACCGTTTTCTCATGTGTTAGAAGGTAGTATGGGGAGAGCACATGGCACTTGGATGCTTTGTCCAAAAATAGAGCATACCGAGAAAAGAATGCTCATGTGTTCACCTTGGCTGTCAGATAACCATAAAAGCATGGTATGCGATGCATCAGCATGGTTTGCTGTCATCCCACCCGAAGCCACATCCCCCTCATTGGTTCAGTTACAAATATGATGCTCACAACGCTTGGTGTATATTTTTGATTAAGTATGGTATCTACCATTCGCTATGATGTTATAAAGCAGCTTAGCGAACGAATTCGGGCACCCTAGTGATACATATTTATACTACATATACAGTTGGCTAAGTTGGTGTATAACTCTAATAACTTTGGTTTATGGTATAGTTAAAGGTGGTTATAAACCAACTTATAACTTAGGAGGCACAACCTTGTAGTTTTATCTATGTACAATGTGAGCCCACCGAGTTTTTTTCATGTTTTATGAACCCATCCAGCTGTAGATCTAAACCCCCAAAAATGCTAATGGGAAATTCCCATCTCTGCACAAAGTATTCTGTAATAACCATAATACATACATATATATATATTTATACATATATATATACATATATATATACATATATGTATACATATATATGTATATATACATATACATATATATACATATAATATATATATATATATATATATATGTACATTATATGTATATATATATATATACATACATTTTTTTTTATACTTATATATATACATATATATATGTATATACTGTATACATAAATATAGCCCAGAAACGCAATGTTTTCGGCACACCACATTTTAGCATGGATATATCATCATCATATAGACCATACATGTTTTTTGGTTTTTATCTTTACACCAAAAAAACAAACTTCATAAAAATAAAGTGACACAGAAACCTATAAACATCTAACATTACTGTAGCTTTTTAACTATCTAGACGTATTCACAGGTCACCTGACGCATCGTTGTTTGTTTGGATGTTTCCGAAACATTGCCACTGCCAGACCCAGGTGGCACGGTCAAGGTGCTGCCCCCGCCAGTCAGAGGTTGATTTTTAAATCCCATTGAGTATAGATATCCCCACCATAAATGTTAGAATTCACTTAGTTATGGTCACTTCACCAAATTTGCTATCATAAAGCAGCTATAGATCTCAATCCCCATTGTTCTTGGTTAAGTCATCATTTTCTGGTTGTTGGTTCCAATCATTTTTTATTTTCCATATCATATTTGGGAATAATAATCCCCAGTGACTTTCATATTTTTGAAGATGGCTATTGCACCACCAACCAGTTTTACTATAGTTTTCCAACAAAAACATCGGCATCACTCATCACTTTGCAGGTGATGCAGAGCAATCGGACGCTTTCACGCCTCATCGCCTCTGGCGCGGACCTCTTGGCGCGGAGCAGCTTCGGAATGATGAGCCGCGAGCTGAGAAGGGGCGTGATACGGGTGATGCGGGTGATACTTAAGGTGATGCCTCACGTGAATGCTACAGTTGGTATAGTTCACTAACATCTCATTGTTGGATTTTTGATAGTTAGAATTTAGAACATGTAAATTACAACCATAGTTGCATCGGGATATATGCTTATGACTGGAGGGCGCCATCTTGTATGATACTAGGGGTTGTCCTGTGGGAGGGGGTTGAATTCCCATGTTTTGGATGTTGGTATAGTTATACCCTCTGGTCAACTAACAGTTTGCTATGGAAAATCACCATCTTTATCCATCTTTAAGTTCGGTAAATCAACGAACTAAATTAAATGGACCATGGCTTCAATAGCTATTTTAGTCATTACCAGAGGGTAGTTCTTGTGTATATGTTTCCCTTTGCTGCCCTGCCCTTCCTGGTAATCCTATCTTTGCTCTTGGCGATTTGCCATGGCATCCCATGTTTCTGGACTCTATCACTTTACATCCCTGGATTGTCATCATGGTTTCTTTTGTTACTGTAGTAAACAGGCGCCGTCACTTTTGAAACATCAGCCATGATCATCTCAGATGTCCCAAGCTGTGTATTCTGAATAACCCAACTATCCCATGTGTATCCCGTGAATCCCGTGTATCCAGTATCTACATGTACACACATCATTCCTTGATGTTCTGAATATTTGATAGCCAAACACACAAGTACAGGATGGACCCCCCAAGATAGCTAAGTCGCCTTATAAATGGCTTAACTATAGTTTATGGTAGATATATCTATAGTTAATGGGGGTTATAATAGTTTGTAAACCAACAAACATCACTGGGAGGCTCCATCCTGTATGTTTAGTGAAACACCAACTCAAATCCAGGAACCGATCAACTTATCCCAAAAGATCCTTAGTTCTTTTGGATCTCAAAATTCTCCCCAAACACATCGCTGCAAACACATATTGTGATGTTGTGTATATACATTTACAAAATACTGTATACATACATGTAGCAGTATTTGAACATATTATTTTATATCATTTGTACATATAATTTTATATCTTGGTATATATATATATATAATATTAATATATATATATATATATCCATATCATATATATATATACTAATTCTAGCCCCCACATTCTTGTACCATTCCGGCGTCCCCTCGTCTGAAGGCGTTCACTGGGCCGCCTTCAGCAACAACGCCGAAGCCTGTGAAATCCTCCGCGCCGCCGGTGCATCCTTTCGGGCCTTGGAAGGAATGAGGCCTGGATCCCGAAGCCAAATTCGCAAGGAAGTTGGCCCTGGCCCCTGGCCATTCACGGTGATGGGATGAGTAGTCCTAAATTCCCAAGGTTACCCGGCCTGGTAATGACTAACATAGCTATTGAACATGGCCATTTAGTTCGTTGATTTACCCATTAAAGATGGTGGATCTTTCCAGAGTTATGTAAACGTTTACCAGAAGGTATATGTCATGAAATAATCCCACTTATAACTCTTAGTTGGGCACTGTGGGAGTTACCTGATTTCACCAGGAATATGTGGTTGACTTTGCTATTTTATGGATGTAAATCATGAAACATATGGGGAGATCCATGAAATGAAAGTAGATTGGTCAATTTTGACGACATGTAAAAATACAGAGATGATGTTGATATTGGACATGGGTACATAATCAGAAAAACATGATATAAAGGCCTGCTTGGTGAATATGTCATAACCATCATGTGTATGGTTTGTGACAAACAAACATATGGGATTTTTCACAACTGGCAAATGATCAGCCCCAACTTAGCCATAATTCAGCTGTAAATCCTAAGGGAAATCCTCATTTTTCGCCAGGTTATCCCCTGTTGATGTGGCGGCCTATTTTGGAAGCGTCGAAGCGCTGGAACAGATCCTGTCCTTTCCGAAAGAGGCGGCGACGGTGCGGTGGAAATGGCCGGTTAACCATGGGATTTTCAATAGATAAACCCGTGCAGTTGTGGTCCAACGAACAGTTATAAATGGGATGAACTAACTCCTATAACTAGTTGGTTATATATCATTATAATCCCTGTTATAACTGTTTTTTGGCCTATAACTGTGTTTTTTTTAAATTGATAATTCTTCTTATGGGGTTATAAGTTATAACTGCCAATGACCAGCAAAAATCACTTTTCAATGATGTTTTATTGGGTTCTCAACCATGGGATTTAGCCATAGGATGCCATGGTGACTTCACCAACAAATCATGGGTGATTTCCATGGGAATTTATAGCCCTAGAAACCAGTGTTTTTATGGGTGTGAATTGGATTCTCATTCAATGCGGTGACTTATACTGATTGGTGGTTTGGAACATTTTTTTTGTCCATATATTGGGAAATTGATGTTTTTGTTTTTCAGAGGGGTTGAAACCACCAACCAGATGACTTATAACTGGTATTTCGGGCTATAATTGTTCGAAATGGTCAACGAGATTTTAATGTGAACCACGTATCTATGCTAGGGATTTATTTGGTTGTGAACTATCAGACATTTGGGGATATCAATGATAATGGTTGACTGATGTTGACTGATAACAAATCCGAGTTATACAAAAACTGGTGTATCGGGGATTGTGTTTAGTAATGATCCCAGCCAATGACTGAATCTGAATGATGGTTTATTTATGGGAAATCATCCCAAAATGGCCTAAATGCAGATCAGTCTACACTATATGTTATATATACATCATATATATATATATATTTTTTTTCATGGTTGCCAGATTGTAGCCATTGATTATCATAGCGACACTGCGACACTAGTTGCCATATGGAATATACCCAGTTAGATGAATGACCCCACTGCACCCCCATTTCTGTGATGTGTGGTTTATAAGATAAGCCCGTCCTATATACTATAGATGTGTCTAGAAGAAACATGTTGTAAATCGAGTGTCAGAGCAACTGACCTATTATGAATCACATATGTCGCTTGTGTTCTTAGCTATCTCAGTACTTGTGCCCCACTTACGCATGAACTGAAATCATCAGCACCCCCAGGTTTAGCCGCCAAGAGCCATAGCTTACTATCAATGAACCGATTTCACTGTAGTCAAAGCCCCTTACCAGTGGTTATGGTTATCAATGGGGGTTATCATTCCATAGATGGGGTGACTTACTGACTCATAACTGGTATTTCGGGCCATAACTGTGCATTTGGCTCAATTGTTGTTCAAAATTAGGGAGTACGGACCTTGAAGAATTGTATACCATGAGAAGCTCAATGGCATTCAAGCAGCGGATGGCACTTCCCCGATAGTCATCATCTGATACTTCAATGGTACTCCCCCAATGAAACAGCTCAGGCTAGACATGTTCTTGTATATATATATATATATATGTATATACTGTATATATATATATATATTATATATATATAGACAATAGATACAAAAAATATAGATCTTAGATACCCCTCTATAGGCATAGTATCTCTATATGTTCCATCGATCCGATGTTTCATCCCCAGTGGGACTTCGGGCTGTGCAAGGAACGTCCGGCCTTGGACTTCACCCTGCACTTCGCCGTGGCGCTTCCCGGCAATTCCCCGCGGCTGGTGCCCATGCTGCTGTCCGCGGGCGCCGGCATCGATGGGTCTCTGGATGGCACCAGTGGAGCCCAACCAAGCCTTGGGGCCTTGAAGAAGCCAGGGTAAAACTGCCTGAAACAAGTAGAACTTGATATAGCTTGCCTATTTTTTGGGGGGTCCAAGGTGAAAGTGCTTGATGACTGTATTATTAAGATGTATTTAGATGTATTTAGTGAGTAGATTTATGATTGTGAATGCACATCACATTTGTTTAAGGAAAATATGCTGGGAACTGTCAATGTCATAGTTGTTACGTTGATTATATCAATTGCCCAGCGTGGAGAATCCCTGAGGGATTCTCCCATTTATACAGCAGGTGAACGAACCACGGTCACCAGTGAGATCATGCAGGATTTTGGGCCTAAGAAAGTTTTTCAGACATAATTTTGGAGTTGAAATCCATGAATGATTCGCGTTTTATTTTGGTTTTTATACAACCATTTGGGACTAATTTGGGATTACTATAAAATACAAGGTTGTGCCCCCCAGTTATAAGTTGGTTTATACACCATAGAAAGTATAGATATGTCTACCAGGCACCATATTTATTGGAGTTATTGGCACCAACTTAGCTAACTATGGAGCACCACCTTGTCTCCATACCGTTTGGGACTCCGGGACGGGTGGACGTCTCCTTGGGGATGATCGTGTGAAATTTCCCAGCATCTGAATGAACAGCATGTATCTGGACGTATAAATAAATACGAGTATATAGTATATATGTGTACATACTTGACTAGCTCTTGTATGTACATATATATATATATATACATAAATACATACATACATTACATTACCTTATCTTACCTTACATTGCATTACATTACATACATACATACATACATACATACATACATACGTAGCTGAAGCCCCAACGACTCCCTTGGTTTGGAGAGCCAATGACCCAGAATGTAAGGCCCTGGCGCGTCAAGACCTGTGCATTTCAGGGGTACCTCAGCCGACATGATGGTTGAAAATGCCATGAGAATCAGGGTTGGGACGTGGGTGGAACAGCCGGTAGGTCTGAAACTGAGGCGCCCCATTGCATCTACTGGTTAAGCAGGATTAAAAAAATATTCTTTCTAACTTGCTTACTGTATTTGGTGGTATCCCCATGGTCACCCATCTGTATCTATGACAAGTTTCACATGTGGAATTCTGTAGGGATGATCGAAGCAGCTTGGGTGGTTCCCAATGACACAGGCTGCCTACAGTTGTGGCCCGAGTTGTACCACTTTTGGATGTCAGGAAGTCAGCCCGTTTATGGTCAGTTAAGACCCGATGTATAACCAGAAAAATCATTGCTAAAGGGCTTTAGCTGTAAAGAATGTGTTTTTAGTGTTTTTTTTCTGCATTAAATTCTGCCTTAGTTAAAGGTAATAAGTATATATTACGTTGTGGCGGCTGAAAGTTTGAAAGTTCCAATACAGAGAGGCATGTGGAGACATGGGATGCAAATCTAAGTACACACCCTACCCTCTGGTAATCAAACATGGCAATGGAAAATCGACGATTCTAGAGTATTTTCCAATATTGTCTCATTCAAACCTCCATTCACAGGGGATTTTCCAGCCAGCTACGTTTGATTACCGGAGGGGAGGGTAAAGGACCAGTAGCTCCCTCAAGTACCAGGATGCACCAGATTCTACTACCAGATTGCGATCATGTCCTGTAGCCCTTGAGATGTGAACAGATTTGGGAGCTTTGGATCGCGTATGTTCCAAACCGTCGATGTTTAACCAACTGCCATTGGCTGATTGATGATTAAACTTGGGCCCCCCCATTGTAGAATCAATTAGTGATTCTAGATAGATTCTCCAAAATTATTGTAAAGGGACCCCACAGATCAGGCGTCAAAGAGCATCACTGGTTCAAAGTCCGAATCTTCTGCAGGTACGGGTGTCAAATGGTTGTATAGTTCAGCTATTGCCATGTTTGTCAGCTATGGAACAGCAAACCGAGTCCGAGGATAACAGGCTTGGGACCTGCAAAAAGCTGGTTCTGCATGATGCCATGTAGATATTTAGGGAAAACATAGGTGATACATGGGTCTGTCTGTGGGTATGCCGGGATACCATGTTTTAATTGGGAGAACCATGAAAAACCAAGGGGGACCCGATTTTCAGACAGAAACCAATGCGCAACAACCACTTTTTGAACCCCTCTAAGCACCACACCCAAGTTGTTTGATTCACCATTCTTTTGCAGGTTGAATGATAAACCTCCGGACTTACTGCAGCTATAGCCCTTAACAGGAGTATATAGGAGTTACACTCCCATTTACACCTGTTAAGGGCCATAACTGTGAAATGTTGTTGCAGGACTTCTCCCCTCTTGCAACGCCAAGTTAGTCTTCACTGTTTACAAAAGGACAGTGCCTTTTTGGGTTGCACATTCAACCAGTTGGTTGGTGGTTTCAAGATGTTCTTTTTCCATTGGTTGATGAACGATGGCTTATCCCAATGATTCGCAGCCAATGGGTAAAAATGACATCCATATTACGACTATTATTTACCAGCATTTAATCGTATCCAGTCAGTGAAAAATTCGATGATGAGCCCCAGAATTGGCATCAGGATCTCTTGCTACCTGCAAACGAAGCATCTCTTCAGCCCTTCAAGGCTTACGTTTTGGCCCCTCGGATTTCAGGGATGGGGGTTCCCCATGGGAAACCCGGCTTTTCCTTGCTGGAGCTATGTCTGAGGCGCTCGGCCATGAACGATGGTTTTTTCTGTTTATTAATATATATATACATACATATATATATATGCACCATCTGGTTGTGACTAACATAGCCATGGAAAATCACCATGCTATTAATAGGTAAACCATCTATTTCTATGGGCCATTTTCCATGGCTATGTTAAATAACCAAAGGGTGTATATTATATATATGTAATTATATGTTTTTTTTTCCATCAGTTATATACAGTAGACATCCCACCCAAAAAATGATTTTTGGGACAGCTTATAGGAAACCCTGATATGTGTAGTAAAAACAAAATGGTTTCACTGGTTCTACCAACTTCGCCCACAGACGGGGTTCCAATTCCCCTCGAATAGCCGTTGTTTTTTCTTTAGTAATTCGCATTGTTGCTCCAAACACACGCACACACATATATATATATATATTTAAATATGGATAGATTATAACGACCTCACAGTTCGACCTCACTGGAATCATGGTTGAGAAGGGAAATCATCCCCAAATGGCCTTAATTCAGAATAGTGAAATATTATAAAATTTCCATATATTATATATATATTTATATATAATAGTCATCATCCATCGCATCTTTTCTCTCCCACCCAGCTCACCCTGTCACCGCTAGTGTCCTTTTAGTATTGCTATACTACTAGCACTATTACTAGCACTATCATGACTACCATTATTACTTTAATTTTTATAGGATTATATCCATTAGTATTATCAATTATCATGTTTAATCTATGTATTGCTTGTGTTGTAGCTATGTTCTTCGTTTTTTTTTGTTATGTGATTATTCTTATTATTCTTACAATCATGTAATACAAATAAATCACACCCTAATAGTAGATAAGACACTCGTTACATGAATGATCATTGTAATCATAGCAATAGTAATGGTAATAGTATGACAAATCATATTCATTTTATGTGTAATGATAGTATAAGCCATTATGGTCGAAGGAAGTTTAGAAGTCAAACTTCCGACAATATGGACAGATGAAAAGCAGAGCAGGGAAGAGGCAGAGAGAAGAGGAAGATTAGAAGAAAGAAGAGTAGAAGAGAAAGAGTAAGAAGAA